>VOFH01002133.1_pt1:0-52500 | contig 648430 bp, 659 predicted proteins | sample 5384091 | NCBI WGS metagenome assembly VOFH01 (sample SAMN12384727, study PRJNA508395) | human gut metagenome | isolation source: healthy gut G | host: Homo sapiens
TCAGAGCGAACGGACGGATGGTAGCGTGCGGGCAGACATAAGCACACTGGTTACACTGAACACAGGTAGCCTCGTTCCAGTGCGGAACGGTAACTGCTACGCCGCGCTTCTCGTAAGCAGCTGCGCCGTGCTCGAACGAACCGTCAACATGCTCGCCTGCGAAAGCGGATACCGGCAGAGAGTCGCCGTCCATGCGGCCGATGGGCTCCATAACGTCCTTGACCATCTTGACGACTTCCGGACGGCCCTGAAGCTCGCGGGTATCAGCCTCGTCCTGAGCGTCAGCCCAGTCAGCCGGTACGTCGATCTTCTTGTATGCGGTAGCGCCGATGTCGATCGCCTTGTGGTTCATATCGACGATGTCCTGGCCCTTCTTCAGGTAGGACTTGGTAGCGGCATCCTTCATGAACTGGATCGCCTGCTCAGACGGCATGACCTTAGCCAGGGCGAAGAACGCGGACTGCAGGATGGTGTTGGTGCGCTTGCCCATGCCGATCTCGATCGCGAGGTCGATCGCGTTGATGGTGTAAAGCTGAACGTTGTTCTTTGCGATGTAGCGCTTCTCAGAAGCTGCGAGGTGGTGGCTCAGCTCTTCCGGAGTCCACTGGCAGTTGATGAGGAATACGCCGCCCGGCTTAACGTCACGCACGATCGGGAAGTGCTTGGTGATGTAGGACGGGTTGTGGCAGGCTACGAAGTCAGCCTTGTTGATGTAGTAGGGAGAACGGATCGGCTTGTCGCCAAAACGCAGATGCGAAACGGTTACGCCGCCGGTCTTCTTGGAGTCGTACTGGAAGTATGCCTGTACGAACTTGTCGGTGTGGTCGCCGATGATCTTGATGGAGTTCTTGTTCGCGCCAACGGTGCCGTCGCCGCCGAGACCCCAGAACTTGCACTCGATGGTGCCTTCTGCTGCGGTGTTCGGAGCCGGCTTCTCTTCCAGAGACAGGAAGGTTACGTCGTCGGTGATGCCCAGAGTGAACATCTTCTTCGGCTCAGCCTTGGTCAGCTCTTCGTATACAGCGAATACGGAAGCCGGAGGCGTGTCCTTGGAGCCCAGACCGTAACGGCCGCCGGTTACGACCTTGTCGGTGATGCCTGCGTCAGCCAGAGCGGTGACAACGTCCATGTAGAGGGGCTCACCCAGGGAGCCGGGCTCCTTGGTGCGGTCGAGGACAGCGATCTTCTTGGCGGTTGCCGGGATGGCTGCGATCAGCTTGTCAGCGCGGAACGGACGGTACAGGCGAACCTTGACCAGACCGACCTTCTCGCCGTGTGCGTTCAGGTAGTCGATGACTTCCTCTGCAACGTCGCAGATCGAGCCCATAGCAATGATAACGCGGTCTGCGTCAGCAGCGCCGTAGTAGTTGAACAGCTGGTAGTCGGTGCCGAGCTTGGCGTTGACCTTGCCCATGTACTCCTCGACGATGTCCGGAACCGCCTCGTAGTACTTGTTGGCTGCCTCGCGATGCTGGAAGAAAACGTCGCCGTTCTCGTGAGAGCCGCGCATCATTGCGTGCTCCGGATTCAGAGCGCGCTTGCGGAATGCTTCAACAGCATCCATGTCGCACATTTCCCTCAGATCCTCGTAATCCCAAACCTGGATCTTCTGGATCTCGTGGGAGGTGCGGAAGCCGTCGAAGAAGTTGATGAACGGAACGCGGGACTTGATGGTAGCCAGGTGAGCTACGGCGGACAGGTCCATAACTTCCTGCGGATTGGTCTCTGCGAGCATGGCAAAGCCGGTCTGACGGCAGGCCATAACGTCGGAGTGATCGCCAAAGATGTTCAGGGCGTGGGAAGCGACGCAACGCGCGGAGACGTGGAAGACGCCCGGGAGCTGCTCGCCCGCGATCTTGTACATGTTCGGGATCATCAGAAGTAGACCCTGAGAAGCCGTGTAGGTGGTGGTCAGAGCACCTGCTGCCAGAGAGCCGTGTACGGTGCCTGCCGCACCTGCCTCGGACTGCATTTCGATAACCTTTACGGTAGTACCGAAAATGTTCTTCTGACCTGCGGCTGCCCACTGGTCAACGCTGTCTGCCATAGGGCTGGACGGGGTGATCGGATAGATGCCCGCAACCTCGGTAAATGCATACGACACATGTGCCGCAGCGGTATTACCGTCCATGGACTTCATCTTTCTTGCCATGAGATATATCCTCCTATTTAATTATAGCGTCGGATTTTAAAAAGCCCCTTTTTAGTGTATTTTACACGATAACAAGACTTTTTTTCTGAAATTTATTGTATCACCGATGCAAACGATTGTAAACAGCAAAAGCCGTTTTTTTCGCTTGTTTTTTCATTTTTTGATAAGCTGTTTTGCATTGTGAAACAATTTCCGTTTTTCCATCCGTTTTTCCTGTGCAAACCTACAGTTTTTGTATTGTGGGAGGGGGAGTGATATGGTATATTTATTCTATACAGCGGTTTTCGCTCCACGGCAGAAGCACAGCTTCCCTCGGAAAGGATGGATCGAGCATGGTCTCTCGCGTATTTTCCGCCGGTCTCGACGGCATAAACGGATATATCGTCACGGTTGAGTGTCTGCTTTCGGGCGGACTGCCGCGGCTCGATGTGGTAGGACTGCCGACCGGCGCGGTCAGCGAGGCCGGAGAGCGCGTGCGCGCCGCCGCGAAATCCTGCTCGTTCGACTGGCCTGTGTCGCGCCTGACGGTCAACCTCGCCCCGGCGGACACGCGCAAGGCCGGGACCGCCTTCGACCTGCCCATCCTGCTGTCCATTCTCGCCGCCGCAGGCGAGATCAACGCTCTGCCGCAGGACGCGCTGTTCTTCGGAGAGCTTTCGCTCTCCGGCGAGCTGCGTCCGGTGCGCGGCGCGCTCTCCATGGCGCTCGCGGCGCGAAGCGCGGACTTCCGTGCGGTCTACGTCCCGGCGGCCAACGCGCAGGAGGCCTCTTATGCCGACAGTCTGACCGTCTATCCCGTGCGCACGCTCAGCGAGCTCATCAATCACCTCAGCGGCCGAAAGCAGCTTGTCCCCTGCCCCCCGCCGCCGGAACCGAAACCGGCGGAGCACGACCTCGACTATGCGCATGTGCTCGGGCAGCACCTCGTCAAGCGCGCGCTCGAGGTCGCGGCCGCCGGCGGGCACAATGTCCTGCTCTCCGGCTCCCCCGGCTCGGGCAAGAGCATGATGGCCAAGCGGTTTTCGTCCATCCTGCCGCCGCTCTCGCATGACGAACGGCTGGATGTCATCCGCGTCTGGTCGGCGGTCGGCCGGGCGCAGGAGGCCGTCGACCGCGCTGAGCGGCCGTTCCGTGCGCCGCATCATTCCTCCTCGGCGGCAGCGCTTGCCGGAGGCTCGGGCTCACCCGGACGGCTTCCCCTGCCCGGCGAGATCACGCTCGCGCACCGCGGCGTGCTGTTCCTTGACGAGCTGCCCGAGTTCCGGCGCGACGCGCTCGAGGTGCTGCGGCAGCCGATGGAGGACGGAAAGCTGACCATCGCCCGAGCGGCCGGACAGGTCACTTATCCGGCCGATTTTCAGCTCATCGCCGCCATGAATCCCTGTCCGTGCGGCTGGTACGGCACAAACCGCTGCACCTGCACGAAGGAGCGCGTGCAGCAGTATCTGCGCCGTCTGTCCGGGCCGCTGCTCGACCGCATCGATCTCCAGATCACCGTGCAGCCGGTCGAGTACGAGGCGCTCGCCGCGCGCAGCCGCGCACAGGAGGAAAGCTCGGAGACCATCCGCGCCCGTGTGCTCGCTGCCCGGCAGCGGCAGTATGACCGGCAGGGCGAGGACGTCTGCAACGCCGCCATTCCGCCCTCGCTTCTTGCGGAGTTCTGTCCGCTGACCGACGAGGCGTCTGCCGTTTTCCGCCGCGCCTTCGAGCGGCTCGGTCTGACCGCCCGCGCCCATGACCGCATCCTGCGCGTCGCGCGCACGATCGCGGACCTCGCTGAAAGCGACACCATCGGCGCCGAGCATATCGCCGAGGCCATCCAGTACCGCACGCTCGACCGCATGACAAATTTTGAGTAATATATTATAATGTATAAAGGAGCACTTTCATGAACTGCTTTTTCGCGTTTGACCTCTACGGCACCTTTGTGACGGTTTTGAATACCGCGCTCACGGTATTCATCATCTGCCTGCTCTTCAAGTGGCTCCGCCGGTCGAAATAACCGGCCATCCCCCCCGAAAGGACATTCATTGTGATACAGAAACACTGCTGGGAATGCGGCGCAGCGCTCATCGAAAAGCCGCTCGAGGGCGAAGGCATCGTGCCCTTCTGCCCGGCCTGCGGCGAATACCGCTTTCCCATGTACAACGCGGCGGTCAGCATGATCGTCGTGGACGAAAACACCGGCCGCATCCTGCTCATCCAGCAGTACGGCAGACCGAGCTATATCCTCGTCGCAGGTTATATCAACCGCGGCGAGAGCGCCGAGGCTGCCGTCCGGCGCGAAATCCTCGAGGAGACCGGTCTGCACACCGGCCGTATCCATTTCAACCGCACCCGGTTCTTCGAGCCGTCCAACACGCTCATGTGCAACTTCACCGCCTTCGTCCCCGACGCGGAGCGCATTCACGTGAACCGCGAGGTCGACCGCTTCCGCTGGTTTTCCCCGGAAGATGCGCGCGCGAATATTCGTCCGAACAGCCTTGCCGCCGCTTTTCTGGATGCGTGGCTGGATGAAAACGGCCTGTAAATTCGATAAAATAGACATTCTCCGGCGTTTTGTTGTTGAAATATTCTCTGTTTGATGATATAATGTTAATATGTATATGCAGACATTTCTTTTCGGTCTGCGCACAATCGTTGTGCTCCGCCGGCGTGTGCGTGCACGCACCGGAGTTATCCACAGCCTGTGTGGATAAGCTTGTGGAAACTGTGAATAAATCTATATTTTTCACAAATTCGACACAAAAGCTCATTAAACTATATACATATAATACAGGAAATTAACACAGGAATTTACAGGAGGTCTTCCCTATGCCATACCACTTTGTTCGCCGCGCAGGCGTTCTGGCTCTCGCGGCGACTATGGTCGTGCCGCAGGCCGGTGCGCTCTCCGACGTTTCGAGCTGGGCGCAGGAGGATATTGCTGCGGCACAGCAGGCAGGCCTTATGCCGACCTCGCTTGCAGACAGCTCCGCCCGTGAGGAGATCACGCGCGCCGAGTTCTGTGCGATCGCCGTCAAGGCCTACAAGCAGCTGACCGGCAAGGCGGTCTATGCCTCAGGTCAGAAGTTCTTCCGCGACACGGACGACGCCAACGTAAACGCAGCCTATTCTCTCGGTCTGGTCACCGGCCGCGCCAGCGGCTATTTCGACCCGAACGCGAGCATCGAGCGTCAGGATCTGTGCGTCATTCTCAACAACATTCTCGACAAGGCCGGCATTGACGCGCCGGAGATCGCGGGCGACGCCTGCGTCGAGGACTATGACGACGTCAGCACGATCAAGTCCTACGCGGTCGACCCGGTCGTCCGCATGGTGGACTACACCATCGTCAACGGCATCTCGGACGGCTTGGGCAGTGCGCAGCTGGCTCCGTCCGGCACCGCGACGCGCGAGCAGGCCGTTATCATGGCCAACCGTTTCTGCAGCGAGTTCGAAAAGCTCTCGCCGAACAAGTCCGAGGTCGTTATCACCAAGCCGAACACGACGGTCAGCACGCCGAACAACCTCTGGAACACCCCGAGCACGATCATTCCGGACGATAAGATGACGTTCGTCTACGGCCCGGGCGGCTCGAAATACACCTCTGCCGAGGAGGCCGAGGCGCACATGGTCGAGATCGCAGTTCCGGTATGGCGTCTCCAGTCGGACGGCACCAAGACCACCGGCACCGCTTACTTACAGGTCAACGCTTCGCTCGCCGCGATCTACAAGGCGATTTTTGAGGAGATCTACAACGGCGACGAAAAGTTCCCGATCAACGACGTCGGCTGCTATTCGTGGCGTACCGGCGAGCATTCGCAGGGCACCGCAGTCGATATCAACCCGAACGAGAACATGGAGGCGACCATCAACGCCGACGGCTCGCTCACCCCGACCTGCGGCACACACTGGACGCCGTACACCGACCCGTTCTCCATTCCCGAGGGCGGCGACGTTTACAACGCCTTCACCAAGTACGGCTTCGCCTGGGGCGGCAACGCCTGGCACAGCAAGCGCGACTACATGCACTTCAGCTACTTCGGCAAGTAAAAGAATTTCGAAAAGACTGCTTTATGCAGTCTTCAGGATGACGAAATTGCAAGAATGATTTATTATTCGTATGATGCGTACGGCTATCCCGGTGTAAGTTCTTGGAGTGCAACCAGAACCGTTCCATATTGTACAGCCTAAAAAATATTCGGGACAACCTTTGCATAGGTTGTCCCGATTTAAAATGGTGATAATGATGAAGAGAACATTATTTATGTCAAGCGTATATTTAATCTTGTCAGGCTTGATAATTTTTTTTGCTGACTATTTGACAACACCTTTTATACAGAAGTTGTATGGTTCAGGAATATCATTGGAAATAGTAGTAAGAATTAGATACAGTATTTCGGTAATTCTTTCTGCTATAGTCTTTTTTCTTTTTCTTAGATTCTGGAAAAAAAGAAAGCAAAATTTGTTGCAAGTAAAAATAATATCAAAATGCATATTTGCTTATGTAATTTTATCGCTTCTATTAAAAACGTTTTTTCGGTCTTCAGTAATTATAACTTGGGCGGTTAATATTATATCGATTCCAGTTAATATTTTTACCTGCTATTACGATTTTGTGTTAGCTTTTTCGACTCATCCAATTGCATATATAGTTGGTTTTCTGCTATCATTGCTCCTGCCTTTTTGATGTATTATCTTATCGCAAAAGAAACAAAAGAATTCGACTCCAAACCATAAAATGCGTCAATCTTTCTAAAACTTATAAGAGCCTTATAAAAGACAAGATTTCCCAACTGTGCTCACCTCATGGATGCCAATACATATTCTGTACGCCGTTATATCCAGTAAGTCACATTTAAAAAATTCCACTCGGACTCGTGAAGTTCAAGTGGAATTTTTGGGATGTTTTGAAACAGTCCACTTTTCGTTTAAGTAATTCATACAATATACCAAATTGTCTGCTCCAAAATGGTCAGGCCATCACGCCAGCTCCGGCTGAGGCTGTTCCAAGCCAAGCTGGGGCTGGTCATCTTTTTTGCTTAACAGGAAGTTCAGTTCGTTCAGGCGTTCGACTTTGATCTGATATTCATCCTCCTGCGGCCACGGCTTTTCTGCCGTCTGAAGACTGCTTTATGCAGTCTTTTTCCTTTTTGCAGGAAAAAGCGCCCGGCCAAAAGGCCGGGCGCTTTGTGTTCCGTGAAATTTCCGTTTTATCGCAGGAAACCGAGCGAGCGGATGATCGGCGGCTCCTTTGCCTGTCCCTTGCAGATGGAGAAAAAGCAGATGATGCGGACAACGAACAGGACGGCATAGCAGATGCCGCAGGCTACCGGAATAAGAAAGGTCCAGAAGAACACCGCGCCGATGATGCCGAGCAGGATGTCAACGACCGTAAACTTGAGCGACTGACGGACATGGAAGCCTGCATACGGTGAGCTCTGGCTGCCGAGCAGGGCGATGATAACGCCTACCGTGCCGAGCAGATAGCACAGCATGGCGATAACCTTGTTATCGGAAATGTCCTTCGCATCAAATTCCGCAGTATGGTCATACGGGTCGAAATGATACGCCGGCTGCTGCCAGTTGTTCGGCTGCTGCCAGTTGTTCTGCTGTCCCCGTTCGGCTGCTGCGAATTTTCGTGCGGCGCGCCGCCGCCGAAGCTCATGCCGCAGTTTTGACAGAATAAATCCGTATCGTTCATCTGAGAACCGCATTTTGGACATACTTTCATGTTTTTCTCCCCTTTATGGTCTCGAGCGGATTCTTTCTCCTTCCATTATATTCTCCGTGCCCTTCATTTGCAAGAGCGCAGAGAATTTTTCCGACTTTTTCCTGTGCCCCCGTTCGCTCCCTGCTCTGCCGCATATCTCCTCGCAAAATCCGCATTATTTTCTGTTCACTGTAAATACTACCACCATAACAACAGAACTACCGTAAATGGGAGGCAGAACAGCGTGAAAGCAACCGGAATTGTGAGGAGGATCGACGATCTCGGCGCGTCGTCATCCCAAAGGAGATCAGAAGAACCCTGCGTATCCGCGAGGGCGACCCGTTACAGATGGCATTGACACCGTTTGAGAGATTCTGCTTCGCGATGTGCGATTTGGCCAAAAGGCAGGGATGGAATTAGTACATAATGATGTGCTGACGATGAGAATATGCAAAAGCATTATCCAGGCTCGGGCGAAACCATGCGGTTTCGCCCTTTGTTTGTTGAAATCAGTAGCTGACGATCAATCCGCCGCGCTCGGCGTAGTAGCTGCAGAGCCCGCGGGTCGGCAGGATCTCGATGCTTGTATTTTCCCAGATATCCAGAATGCTGTTTTTCAGCGTCTGAGCCAGTGCGAGATTATCACAATGGCTGATCGCGACATTTCCGCCGATGAATCCGTGCTCCTTCATGGTGCTGACCAGCGTCTGTACGACCTTTTTCGCACCGCGCGCCTTGCTTTCAAAGGTGATCTTTCCCTCGTCGCTGCCGCTGCCGATGCCCCAGATGCCGAGAGCCTTGGCGAGCATACCTGTCAGACGGTGGATGCGTCCGTTCTTGATCAGGTTGTCAAACGAGGAGAGCGCAAAGAGGATTTTGGTTTTCTGTAGAAAATTTCTGGCGTGCGCCGCAATATCGTCAAAGGAAAGGCCCTGACGAATCAGGCGCTCGATCTCCTTTACGCAGAGCAGAACCTCCGGTCCGGTGGATAAGGAGTCCAAAATGACGATCTTTTTATCCGGGTTTTCTCCAGCGCCATATCTCTTGCCGCAAGAGCGCTGTTCATGCTGCCGGACAGCTGCGAGGAAATGGTGATCGCAATCGCGCAGTCCGCCTGTTCAAACTGCGCCAGCCATGCGTCCGGCGTGGGGCAGGAGGTGTGACAGGCCGAGTGTTCCTGCTCCATGGCGGAGCGCATTTCCATCGTATCCAGGTGCTCGTCATCGACAAAATCCCGCTCCCCGATGCGGATGGTAAACGGCACACTGGTCAGCCGTATCCTTCCGTCCGGACTGGTGGAAGGAGCAGATCACAGCTTGAATCCGTAATAATGTTCCAGTTCATATGTTTTTTCCTTTCTCTCTTACCGAAAATTTTCAATGTTATCGTGGGGAAAGCGCGCGCTCTCGCAGCCGGTCGATCTGCACCGCACACAGCAGCCGGCCTTTCCTGCACACTTTCCTTCATAAAACAGAAAATGCCTTAATGTTGTATTCATTATATAAAAGAACGCGCATTTGATAAATAAAAAGTTTTACAGATGTTTGCAGATGCCGGTATGGCCATCAGCGGGTCAGATATTGCAGGATCAGCACAAGGATCAGCATATGTACGGGATAAAAGGCATAGCAGGCATACTGGAACGGCTTGCTGTGATAGCCCTGCCGGCCGCGGTACAGCCAGATGGGGATCAATGCCAGAAGCGCAAGCCCCTGCTGGCACAGTTCAAATTCCATGCCAAAGAGCTGAACCGGATACATCAGACCGCCCAGCAGCTCCACATTCACCCAGTAGAGGGCGAGAAGCTGCCCTGCCAGACACCACCACTTCCGTCCGCGGAAGAAGTAGAAGATAAAGATCATCAGCACCCCGGCGCCGTAGTAATCCACCATGCACAGGGTCCCCAGCACTGTGCCGATCAGCACAACAAGCAGGGCGGTGAGCAGATACAGCCATGTTTTCTGCTTTTGCGCACGGTTTCCATCAGATGAATGCCCAGAAGGCCGAGCAGCAGCGTCCAGATCACGTTCTGGTGCACCGGATAAAACCACGTCCCGCCGTACATCAGGTCGAAGGGCACCTCAGACAGCACCGCAAACAGCGCAAGCCGCAGGGCGTATTTTCGAAAGCTGTGGGTGTGGAAATATCCCTCCACCGCCATGAATGCGAAGATGGGAAAGGCCAGCCGCCCCGCACAGGTCAGCCAGTCCTGGGCGGGCAGGAGGGTCGCCCAGAGATGATCCATCAGCATCAGCACCATGGCGAGAATGTGAAGTGCCGCGGCGCTGAGGGAAAAACGGCCGGAGGCGGGAGAGGACAGGTTGTTGGTTGACATACGGGTACTCCTTTATCTAAGGCAACACCGCATAATGAAAGCTGCGGCGCTTTGCGGAAATTTTTCACCCTGATTGCGTTGCGATTTCTTGCAATACGAAAGTATTGCTGCAAAACCGCGCCTTATCAGAGCACAAAATTTACTCGCAAATCGCTCTTGTCCAATTATGCGGTATTGCCCTAAATCGTTCGGTAATCGGGATGTGAGACACAGGAATGTGCTCTGCATTTATTATATACAGAAGAGCGGACAGCCGCAATGCCGCAGCGATAAACTTTTTTTGTGAATATCCGCGAGGCGGACACGGCACACAGACGGAAAACAGCCTTGCCGACCGGTGCGGGAGGGCGAGAAAACCGGAGATACAGATTCCCGACACAGCTTTGCAGCCATGCCGGGAACGGTTGAGGGAATATGAAGATCAGAAAGTTATAGCTCGCCGCGCTTCGCGCTCTGCAAGTTCTTTCATGATAGCGGGATACTTTTTTTGTCGAGCTGATACAGCAGGCCGACGATCAGAACGCCGACAAAGATCAGCAGCGGGCCAAACATATAGATGTTGATGATCGAGTTGATTGCGGACTGCGACTGCACAACAGCGCTGCCGGTCGAGGAAATATAGCCGCACAAACTCATAATGCCTGCAATGCTGGTCTGTGCGATGCCGTTGCCAGCTTGGTGCCGACCGAACCGCCTGCGAAGAAGCAGGCTTCCTGCCCTATGTGCTGCTTATGACGCGCTGTCCAACGGGTTTGGGCGGTATCCATCCATAAGTTCATCATTTTCCATGATGAAGGAACGTGTCGTATCCTGTCCCCATGCAGTATCGTATTTTTTCCATCAGATAATCGCTCAGTTCGGTTCTGTTCTGAATCTTTACAAGGCGGTACGGCTCCTGAAAGGCGACCTTTTCAATGAAGTACAGACTTCCGTCCTCTGCCGGCAGTAATACGCCCACGTGCCCGATAAACAGCGTATTGTCCGTATCCGAAAATCGGTCATGAAGGACAACGGAGATCAGACGGGCGGAACTGTCCTCAAAAGAAATACCGCGCTCCGACCAACCTGTCTGAAGCGCTTTGACCTGATTCGCCACCTCCGTGGTATCTGCAGCAGTTACCGACGCAAACAATGCGCAGAACTTGGACGTGCTGTCTCCGCAGAGAACGGCGGGATCTGCGGCTAGCGTTTCAAGATCCATAAAGGGAGTCCTCGCCCTGCGTTTCTGGCTGATCTACTCCGGCGGTGACGAACTCATTGAACAGACTGAAGGCCGTGATCCGGCAGTTATAGCCGGGGAAGCTGCCGTTCTTCTCCGTCCACAGATCTTGCATCTCATAGGGGTCATATCTGGTCTCGGTGGGGCGGCGTTCTCAAACCCGCCTGTCAGCCATTCGCTCTTGACGCTGGCATTGAACTGATCCACGCGGTCCAGCAGCAGCTTCGTTCGGGTCTCATCCACATTGGCATCTGCAAGCGCTTCGGTGAGCAGCTTGCGCGAGTCCGCGTCCGTCAGATTGGAGTACGTTACGGTTTCCAGTGGCGGCTGCGCTGAATCTGGCTCGGCTTGCTGCCCGCAGCCTGAGAGTGCCATGAGGAGGAGGCTGACCACCAGAAGCGTGGTCAGGGAATTTCTTTTCAGTTTCATAATTGATTTTGCCTTTCCTTTCATCGATCCTTGCGGGACAAAGCTGAACCTGCCACACGGAACACTTAATATGGTAACCGACTCAGCAGGAAAAGTCCATATCAAGTATAACGTTTTCTTTTCAATTAGGTTATAGAGCCCACTTCAGATTATGTGTCCGACTCCCATCTGATAGGACAAGCCGCTGCCTCACACGCCAGAAGAGGGGCGGGTGATACAGCGGCTGCTGGTTTTCTTTGTTTTTCAGCCTTGGTGTTCGAGTCACACCAGACCATAAATTCGGCAGGGCGCATCTTAAAAAGGTCGCCTCTCGCGGGGCAAAACTGAAATTTTGAAAAATCGAGTCTTTACAACTTTTTCGCTCTAAAAGTGGTGCGTTATATGTGAAAACGCCGCACTTTCGTGCGGTGTTTTCTGTGCTGCATCTTTCATCAACACATTTTGGTACGCCCGGTGCGATTCGAACGCATAGCCTTTGGAGTCGGAGCGGTGCTATGTGAGGTGTTTGCATCGCAGCGACTACTAAAAAGGCGCAGTTCACCAACATTTTGTGTGGTTTTTGTATGTTTTCTGCACCTGTTGGGACTGCCGATATTCGGTGGCAGTAGCCTCGTAGTAGCCGCATTGGCGTTGGCTATTTTTCGACCGGCGGCAGAAAGCCTTCGACCTGCTGGCGGTATTCGGTCTGCTCCTCGCGGAAGAACCGCTCCAGCAGGCTGTAATCCTGTTTTGTCTGCGCGGTATTCAACGCATGATAGTATTCTGCTTTGCGGCTGTCATTTACCACAAAGGGATCAATGTCGTTTTCAAGCATTCCTTGAACAGGATCAGCCGTCCGGTTCGTCCGTTTCCGTCTGGGAACGGGTGGATAGCCTCATAATCTGCATGGAACTTTGCCAATCCGTGCAGATCATGTTTGTCTGCGGCATTATATTCGTCTAGCAGTGCCGTCATGCGCGCGTGAACTTCTTCCGGCAGTGCAGTTGTAATATCCGATACGATATTTCGGCGATTCTTGTATTCTCTGATCGGATAACCGTTTGCAATCTCCTCAAACACGCCGCTTTTCAGCTTGTAATGATACCGCTTGATCAGCTCATGCGAAAGCGGTTCCGCATAGGTTTTGAGCATTTCATTGAACATCAGGAAGTGACCGGTCATTTCCTCCACGTCTTTCGCGCGAATCAGTGCATCTTCCGAAGTCAGGGTGCCGGTATCAAAGAGCGAGGCCGTCTGCTTTTCCGTCAGCATGCCGCCTTCAATGCGGTTGGAATGATACGCCAGCAGCTTTTGAGAGAGTGCATATACGCCGCTATGGTCGTTGTTCTTCTGTTCGATCTGAAAACGCTGAATAAGCTGCGTAGTAAAACTTTCTGCCATAGTTATCTCTCCTGCTGTGCCAAATATCTGCTTTTATTATACCCAATCTGTTGCTGCTGTGCAAGGTGCTTAGCGATGCATTACCTTATACAGCAGGTCGAGGCAGGCATCGGTTTCGCTGTCAAAGACGGCAACATCACACTTTTCGCCGTTCACGGCGAAGAATACCTCCCAGCCCTGTGCTGTCCATTCCATGGAATAGCAGTTTGTGCCGAAATAGCCGGCACTGAAGTCATACAGGTCTTCGGGTACTTTCAGATAGACCAGAATGGAATGAAGCTGATGGATGCTCAGGGAAAGTCTTACGGAAAGCCCACGCATATGCATTACATGGTTAAGGAGCGCAAAACATGCATCGGTTTCGTTGTCAAAGATTTTAACGCTGTATTTTTTGCCGCGGTCAAAGCGGCACATTTCCCAGCCCTGCTCTGTATACTCCACATCATAGCAGGCCTCGATTCTCATACTTGTCCCAAGGTCATAAGTGTCGCATGGTACTTTCAGATAGCGGAAAATTGCAAGCAGCTGTTTTCGGTTCATTGTAATCATTGAGTAACCTCCTCCAAATATTCGCCAAGTAACTTTTCAATCGGCGCAGGCAATTTATATTGAATTCCGCCGCCCGGTTCGCCAAACGCCGGAGCGATTGTCCCTGCTTCTACATTTTCAATGGGTTTAATTACTCGATAAATGTGATATACATTTTGATTTTTGTAATAGGGCAATGATCGCATTTTATATGGTGTGCCTTTCGGCGCGGTAAAATCACCGCCTGGTCCGCCATAGCGGTCAATTAAAGCACCGACATCAAGTGTTTCTATATGCTTTGTTCCTGCCACAAATCCATCATCCAATGCGTATTTAAGGTAGTCAACATGACCGCTTTCATCAAGATATTTGGTATCACGGACAATAAGAGCATCTTCCGGCAGGTTGATTTCCGCAGCGTTTTGAGCCGCTGCATTTTCAAACGCCGCAACATCATCGATCGCTGCCGGTGCATATTTCTGCGCCAATTCATATGCGCCAAGCGCAATGGAGACAACGCCTATCGAATCCAGCCAGTGTTCAAGCGACAGCGGTTTTTCCGGCGTGACCGCACCCTTTACGGTATCGGCAGTGCCCAGAGTCAGCCAGTTTGCGATATTATATAACGTTGGATTCACTGTAGCCTGCCGCAACAAAACGATGCAGCAGATAATACCAGCTTGCCTGCATATAGGCTCCGTCGATGTCACCGGACAGCTTTTTCGCTGCTTTATTGAACACCGCAAGCAGTTCTTCCGCCATCTGTTCCGCCGACGTGTTCTGACGTACACAATCGGTCGATTTGTCCATCAGCGTCTGTGTTGTCTGTGAATTAAACTGCTCCAGCTCAGCGTTCAGCTTCTTTCGCAGGTCAGCCGGTATGCTGGCGTCGTTCATGATAAATAGCTTTGTGTATGCGTTTATCGTATCATAAAGCTGCGCTTCTAACAAGGCTGAACGCGCGCAAAGCTGCTGCCGTACCGCTTTTTTCTTTTTCTCCTTGCGGCGCGGACAGAGTTTCACGCTCTTTACGAGTCAGCAAACCGTTAAATATCGTCGTATACGATTTCGTATCTTCATTGATGTTCTTATGTATGATTGATAGAATAGGACGAGATCCGGAACTTTACAAGGTCAATCTTTTGACCATTATCGCATTTCTTGCATCATTTCCCTGCTATTATATATCATGTTCCTCCTGTGAAATTATAATTCTACTTCAATCTCAACAATGGAATAAAGGCAGTTCAGATGAAATTTCTAAATTTCAGTTTTGAACGAGAATTCTATGTTTAGGAGTGAAAATTATGACGAACAAACAGGAAAAGCTGATATGTAATACCTTTGGCATTTCGAAACTCAAGCCGTTTCAGAAGAAGGTAATCACAGACTTATCCGATGGTAGAGGTGTACTTGGTGTAGCACGAACTTCTGAGGGCAAGTCGATCTGCTTTCTCTCGATGATTACTCTGCACCCGAATGGTCTGCTGATTGGTATTCTCCCGACGGTTGCATTGATGCGGGACTTAGTGCAGCGCTGCGAGGACAGCAAAATCCGAGCGGGCTGCCTGTACAGCGGCAATGCAGAGAATACCAATATTATTGAAAAATTGAAGCACGGCAGGCTTCAGGCGCTCTTTGTTGCACCGGAACGACTGAATGATCCGCATCTGTGGAAGGCAATTCAGAAGAACAAGGTGCACACGGTCGTTGTGGATGAGGTGCATTGTCTGACGGAATGGGGCAGCGAATTCCGTCCAATGTATCGCAATATCGGTAGATTTATCAAGGATTTGCCCTCCTCACCTGTCGTTGCCGCCTTCAGCGCAACCGTTATGCAGGAGGATATTCCGTATATCATAAAAAGTCTGCGTATGAAAAATCCGGCGGTACATATTGGCAAGCTCAAGCGATCTAATCTTTCTCTGGGGAAAGTGTTCGTGAAAAACGGAGGCAATTCGTTATGGGAAAGTCAAGAAAGCAATTCTAAAATATGCTGACAAGGGCAAAATCGTTATCTACTGCACCCGTATCTGTGATGTGGAAGATATGCGCGATTACTTAATCGAAGATTGTGATATCGAGGCTGATGAGATTGCCATCTGCCACAGTAAATTATCCAACCGAGCGAAGCAGGAGCAGCGCTTTCGTTCCGGCAAGGCGCGTATTATGATTGCAACTTCTGCGTTCGGTATGGGCGTGAATATCCCGGATATTCGTCTGATTATCGTCTCTCAGCTTCCATTCAGCGCAGCGTCGTTCTATCAGATGGCAGGCAGAGCCGGGCGCGACGGCAAACGCGCAAAAGGCGCTGCTGCTCTGGAATGACGCTGATTTTCAGATGAACCTTGACATCATCTCAAATACGGATGAACGCGCGATTGATGCCGTAAATGAACTGTATGCAATCTGCGAGTCGTCGGACGATCTGCATGACGCCGTAATCGGCTGTTTTGCGAAATGCGGTGTGTGAAATGGATTTTCGTTATGGTATCCACACGATCGAATTGTTTCACAGAGTGTCTAAGAAGGACTTCAACAAGGTGTTTCAGCATCTAAAAAGTGTGAATTCCGCCAATTTTTATCCGGACACGACATATCATTCAGACAAGGGCATGACGAAGTATATCTGCACTTCTTATTGCGGTCAGGGCGTGGTGCTTTATCTGTACCAGCAGGTGCGCAGCAAGAACAAAACAAAGAAAAATCTTGCATCTTTTATACATTTCCGTCTCAATCCGCACACTTTGCTACACGGAGAGTATGTGCCAAAGAAAGTATTCCAAGCGAAAGAGAATCAGCTGAAATCGCTTGATAAGGAAATGACCAAGCTGCTGCATAAAATCGGTCTGAACTGCGATTTTGAGCAGCTGACGCTTTCACGCATTGACTGCTGTCTGGACTACTTCCCCAACTCGCAGGACTGGGTTGACGAGGCGCTGCGTGTCGTTCGCCGCAGCCCATATATGCAGAAATACAAGCTGTGTACATTCGATAAAACTTTCTCCAATTATAAGAAAAAGAATGCACATTCGTGGCGGATTTGCTGCAAAACGACCACATTGACGGTCTATGATAAGACGTTTCAGCTGATGGAGGAGGACTTGCTGGAGCAGTATGATGCGCCGATGCTTCGGTTCGAGGTAGCCCGCTCGGGAGCGAAGTTCAAGCGCGGCCTGTCCGATGAAGTCAAGGGCAGCAACAAGAAAATCCTGAAAACCGTGATGAATGAGTCGGAGAAAATCATTCACTCATATATGAAAAAGCTGCACGCAAATCTGCCGTTTGTGCGATATTCTGACTGCATCGCACGGATTGAAACCATCAAGCACTCCGCTACGAGGAAGAATAGGCGGCTGTTGGTTGAGAAGCTGTCCGACTGCAAAAGTTATGCACAGGCTGTGAAGAACAGCGGGTTATCCGAGAATAAGCTACGAACCGCGAGAAAACAATTCGAGAAACTGGGCGTGCAGCCGGTGACGATGCGCGATACGGCAGGAATTGATGAATTGAAATTTGTTCTGTAAATCGTAAAGCCTACGCTTTTCAAGGCGTTTTCTTTCCTTATCTACAAGGAGCAGAAATACGGCGCTTCTTCCGCTCCGCAGACACAGAGAAAGGACCCTGGACATGAGAAATGACGAAATTCTGACGGTTAAAGAAACCGCCGCCCTGCTCAAAACCACGCGCCAGCAAGTGCGCAAGATGATCGTAAACGAAGAACTCCCGGCCGTGAAGGTCGGCCGGGAGTGGAGAGTGCTGAAAGCGGGGATTGTGGAGTTTTTGAGAAACAGATATGTTACTGACATATAAACATCCTAAGATGAATGCAAAATCTTGCATCAAATGCGATGTGTTGTGCGCTCATATGAGCGAGAAAACTCCATATGGCGTATATTCAGCCATACGGAGTTTTCCATATTAGAAGAGAGAGGTGGCTTAATAGGAATAAATTATTTAATATTGATTGCCTGTTCGGTTTCTTTGTCAAACAGATGAATTTTGTTCTTATCGATAGCAAGCGAAATATGGTCGCCGCTTTCCGCCTGCACGCGGGACGGTGCGCGCACGATAAGTTTCTGACCGCCGCATACAGCATGGATATAAATTTCCGCACCCATCATTTCTGCGATTTCAACTTCGGCCTCTACCGTGCTGTCCTCGCTCATTTCCAGGAATGCGCTTTCCGTATGGAAGTCCTCCGGACGGACGCCGAGAACCACCGTCTTTCCGGCGTATTCCGCCATCAGCTTATCCGGGAACTTGCCCTTCGGCAGAGGGATGAGTTTGCCGGCAAAATTGACGCCGTAGCCTTCTTTTCCCTTTTCGATCGTGCAGTCGATGAAGTTCATCTGAGGCGAACCGATGAAGCCCGCCACAAACATGTTGCAGGGCTTGTTGTAGAGGTTTGTCGGCGTATCGGCCTGCTGAATGATACCGCTCTTCATAACAACGATACGGTCGCCCATCGTCATCGCCTCGGTCTGGTCGTGCGTTACGTAGACAAAGGTCGTGCCCAGTCTTTTTATGCAGGCGGGCAATCTCCGCGCGCATCGAGGTACGCAGCTTGGCATCCAGGTTGGAGAGCGGCTCGTCCAGCAGGAATACATCCGGGTCGCGCACCATGGCGCGCCCCAGTGCGACACGCTGACGCTGGCCGCCGGACAACGCCTTAGGCTTGCGGTTCAGCAGATGCTCCAGATCCAGAATTTTAGCTACTTCATGAACCTTCCGGTCGATTTCGTCCTTCGGCATCTTCTGAAGCGACAGTCCGAACGCCATATTCTTGTAAACCGTCATATGCGGATACAGCGCGTAGTTCTGGAACACCATCGCGATATTGCGGTCCTTCGGCGCAACGTCATTGACGCGGCGCTCGCCGATATACATATCACCGTCCGTGATCTCCTCAAGCCCGGCAATCATGCGCAGCGTAGTCGATTTACCGCAGCCGGAAGGGCCGACCAGCACGACAAATTCCTTGTCCGCGATTTCAAGATTAAGTTTCGGCACTACTTCAACGCCGCCGGGATATACCTTTCTAATATTCTGTAAAGAAATCTTTGCCATTCCTTGATTCCTCCTTATTCGTTTGCACTTACTTCAAACAGTCGTGCCGAGATATTCACCGGCAGCTCGACCGCAAGTTCGCCGCTTTCCTTGTGCCATGCGCAGCGGCACGCGGCATTCTGCGGATAGAGGCACTTTACACTTGCGTCTTTTCCGCGCAGATGCGAAATGGGAAGCAGACAGGTATCGTTTCCGCTGTCGCTGCGCCATACCGCAATATAGTTTTTGTTTCCGGCTTTCAGTCGAGAGATATCCACGAATCCCCGTACGAGGACAGACCCAGCGGCCAGAACGGAACCGCCCGCCGAATATCCTGCCGGATGCTCTTGTAGCATGCAATGCCTTCCTTCACCAGCGCGAACCGAGCCGGGCTGAGATTGACCAGATGGCCGCTTTGGTGAATGCGAAGCAGCATTGCGTTGACCATGTTGAAAATCGTTTCTTCTTCATCACCGTCGGTCAGCGGATAGGACCACACCGCAGCCTGCTCCGGGGTGACCGCCGCCGGTGCATTGGCGGCCAGAGTCGCGTACTGCCGGTAATCGGTCTGGTCGCTTGTGGACTGAAGGCTGTGCCGTGCCAGCATCGCATAGTCCGTCCGCATGCCGCCGCTTGAGCAGTTTTCTATGACGAGCTCCGGGTATTTTTCAAAAATATGATCGATCCATGCCAGATACGCCCGGTTATGCTCCAGCAGACCCTGCCCCGTGCTGTCGGCCTGCTGATCGGTACCGGTGCCCGGCTCGATGTTGTAATCCATCTTGATATAGCCGACGCCGTATTCATTGACCATGCGGTCGATCACCCGCTCGGCATAGTCCCGAACCTCCGCATTGCGGAAATCGAGCTGATAGCGCCCCTTATCGCACACACGCCTGCCGTGCCGCACGAAGAACCAGCTGTCCGGAAGCTGCTTTGCCAGCGGACAGTTGACGCCCATGACTTCCAGCTCCAGCCATGCGCCCGGGATCATGCCCGCGTCGCGTATGGCGTCCATGACCTCTTTGAAGCCGCCCGGAAAGCGCTTTTCCGAGGGGAGCCACTCACCGACGCCGTCCCACCATGCGCCGTCCGCATACCATCCGCAGTCTACGACAAAGTATTCGCATCCTGCTTCCCGCGCCTTCGGAATCATTTCCAGTTCCTTCTGCGTCGTGGGGTCACCGGACAGGCAGTTCATATAGTCATTGAAAATGACCGAGAGCTGCTCATTGTCACGATTCGGGCGGCGTATCCGCCGCCGGTATTCGGTCAGTGCAGCCATAGCGCGATCCATGCCTGCGGTTTCTACACCGATGCAGGCAGGAACCGAAACAAAGGTCTCGCCCGGCATCAGCTGCTTCCACCAGTGGTTATGCAGCTCATCCGGACCGCCAAGCTCCAGATAATACTGCCCTTCGTAGTCACTGATCTCCCAGTGCCACGAACCGTTATGTTCGATCTGCCAGTAAAGCGATACGCCGGCTTCCGTATCCTCGAGATACGCCATCGGAAGATACTCCTTGGTAGACCAGTTGCCCGTATTGCTCACGGAAAAGACCTGCGTCGATTCGGCTTCCGGATCGGAACCGGCCGTGAAGGTCAAGCCCAGATCGGAAAAGCTGTATCTGTTCCAGTGCATTTCCCGTTTCCACGAGTGGTGCGGAACGCTGAGGCGCAGCTTGCGGTCCGGTCGAATCAGGCCCCTTTGCCGAGTCCCATCAGACAGAACGAGGAGAGCGCTTCCAGCCCCTGCGCTTCAGTCCCGCAGTTGGTTACCTCGGTCCAGCTGCGGACGACCGGAATGCCGTCATAAAACTGATAATGCATGGTCAGATGCAGTCCGGTTTCCTCGTGAACGGTCTCCCATTCCAGCTTGCGGCCGGTGTCATTCCGGCTGTCGCGGAAATCCAGATACTTCATTTCATATCCGGGCGAGGTCTCTACGATTTTCGCACCATGCCAGTTGCTGGGGCGATTGCGTCCGGTCACCTGTATCTCGGAGGGGAAATACAGGTCCTTTTCTCCCTGCCGGACGAGTGTGTTCTCGTCCAGCGGAAGGGCGGAGAAATGCACCAGCCGGACCTTATCGCAGCGCACCTCAAAGACCATATGGATACCGTTTTCGTTGATTGCGATACGCTTCATGGCAAACCTCCATCAGCCCTTGACCGAACCGCTCATCAGACCGGCAAGGAAGTATTTCTGAAGGAACAGGAAAATGATCGTGACCGGCAGGACCGAAATGACGGATGCCGCCATCAGGCCGCCCCAGTCTACCAGGTTCGCGCCCTTGAAAAGCATGATTGCCGGTGTCAGCGTGCGCAGCTTATCGGACGAAATCAGAACGTAGCCGAACATGAACTCGTTCCACGCATTGATGAACGCATACAGACCGGTCGAAATCAGACTGGGAATCGAAACCGGAAGAATGACGCGGATCAGCGTCTTTGCTTTGGAGCAGCCGTCGATCTCGGCGGCTTCCTCCAGGTCGATCGGTACCGTGTCAAAAAAGCTGCTCATCATAAAGGTGCAGAGCGGAATGACGAACGTGGTGTATGCCAGCACCAGAGAAATGTGCGTCTCCAGCATATGCATCTGCTGCATGATCATATACAGAGGTACCAGAAGAAGAACGCCCGGAATCATCTGCGACAGCATCATCATGAAGTTCGAAGTCTTCACGATGCGCTTGCGGTAGTAACGGCTCAGCGCATAGCCGGCCAGCACCGCAATGATCATGGAGATGAGCGTTGCGGCGAGAGAAACGACAAAGCTGTTCTTAATATAGGTAAGAAAGCCGTTATCGACCAGCACGCGACGGAAGTTATCGATCGTTGGATTGTCGATCAGCAGCGAAGGAACTGCCGAACGGATCTCATCCTTCGGTTTCAATGCAGAAATCAGCATCCAGAAGAATGGGAAAACACAGATGACCGCCAGAATGCTGATCAGAATGTAGGTAACGGCGGAAACAGCCGCCCTTGTTTTTTACTGCCCATTTTTCCGCCCCTTTCTCAGCCTGCCTGGCTGTTGATTTTTTTCTCGTTTGCGGTAATAGAATACGAACAGGATCGTCATGACCGTAAACATCATGGTAGACAGCGCGGACGCTGCGCCGACATTGAACTTTTTCATCGAATAGCGATAGATCATGATCGGCAGCGTTTCGGTAGCGTAGTTCGGGCCGCCCTCTGTCATGACCCAGATAAAGTCGAAGTTGATCGCGGTCCAGATGACATGGATGAATACGATGACCAGCGATACCGACTTCAGCTGCGGCAGCGTAATGCGGAAGAAGCGGGTGAACATGCCCGCGCCGTCGATCGCCGCTGCCTCCGACAGGTCGCCGGGAATCGACTGCATCGCAGCCAGGAAAGAAATCGTGTAGTACGGGAAGCTGCGCCAGATATTTACGAAAATGACTGTCGCCATAGCAAATCTGGCGTCGCCGAGGAAGTTTATCGGAGCCTGGACGATATGCAGATGAGTCAGCAGGTAGTTTACAATGCCGAAATCTGTATTGAGCATCCAGTCCCATGTCATGCCTGCAACGATGATCGGAACCAGCCAGGGAATAAAGACGCAGGTTCGGAAAATCGCGCGGCCCTTGAATTTCTGATTCAGCAGAACAGCTGCCAGCATGCCGACGATATACTCACCGGCTACCGAGCACACTGTCAGATTACGGTGTTTTTCGCATCATTCCAGAAGTGTTCATCATTGAGAATTGTCTTGAAGTTATCCAGACCTGCAAATCCGGAAACATTGGGCTTTATCAGGTTTACCTGAGAAAACGCATCATGGATTACCTTGCCCAGCGGATAGGCAATCATTACCGCCAGAAACAGCAGAGCGGGCGCCAGCATGATCCAGGCTGTCCGGTTGTCTCTTTGGTCGCGTGTTAAGTATTTTTCTTCTTTTCCGGCATATTTCTCCACCTTTCTCCAGGATTAAGAGTATGCATACCGGAACGGCTTCCGCTCCGGTATGCACCATTTTCTTTTTACGAAGCGCTCAGCTCGCCGGACTCTTCCAGAGAGGTGTTGACTGCATCGGCCAGCCACTCTGCTGCTGCCTGCGGCGTCATGCCCTCCTGAAGGACCTTAGCGATGGAATCGATCATAGCCTGAGAAATGCTGCCCAGCGTTACCGGCGGGAATGCAACGCCGTTATCGGACAGAGCCTGGAAGTCCTCGGTCCACTTGCCCGGAACGGTTACATCGGAACGCGGAGATGCGCTGGAGTAAACGTCCTGCTGCCATTCCTTGCCGCATACGTAGGTCGCAAAGTCGAATGCTGCGTCGTTGTTCTTGCTGGTGTTGAACAGGAACAGCGGCTTCAGCTCCATGTAGGTTGCCGGCGTGCCGCCTTCCGGTACCGGAATCGGCTCTACGGTAACATCGGACATCACTTCCGGATTGGCGTCCTCTTTTTCCTGGAGCCAGTTGCCGGTTACGTAGCTGGCGGAGAAGCCGTTGACGAAGTTGTCGTCGGTCTCTTCATAGCCGAAGCTCTTGGAGTTCGGATCGACAACGCCGCTGTCGATGCAGTCCTTATAGAACTGGAACACGTCTGCCGCTGCGGCCAGCTGGTCTGCATTATCCTTCCAGGTATTCTTGTACATGCCGTCATCCTGCAGCGAGCAGATCTCAAGGCCCTTCTGCGCCAGATAAACGATCATTTCCTGCGGAGCACGCACGCCCGTGCAGGCCAGCGCATACGGATAGGTGCCGGTCTTATCCTTGAAATCCGTCATGGAAAGCACATCGTCCCAGGTAGCCGGTACGGACGCGCCGCCCTTTTCCATGATATTCTCGTGGCACAGATAAGCGCGAACCGTCATTTCGTACGGCACACCGATGATCTCATCGCCGATGGACATACCCTTCATGACCGCGTCGCTCAGTACGGAAGCGTCGTCCCAGTTTGCGTAGCGGTCGGACAGGTCCTCCAGAATGCCCATGCTGTGGAATTCGCCGGTCCACTCGGGCAGGCCCCACGCAACGTCCGGCGTATTGCCACCCGCAGCCGCGGAGAGGATCTTGTCATGCAGCATGTCATAGGAGAACTCGGTATAGTTGACCTTGACGCCGGTCTGCTCCTCATACTGTGCTACCAGCTTCTTTACGTTTTCGCGCTGCGAATCCGACAGGTTGGACGACCAGACCTCAAGCGTCGTGCTGCCGTCTGCGCTGCTGCCGCCGTTAGAAGACGAACCGCCGCATGCCGCCAGCGAAAGTGCCATGCTGGCTGTCAGCACGCCTGCCAGAGCTCTTTTCCACATTTTTCTCATTTTTCATACCTCTTTCTCTGTTTTTGTCCTGTTATCCCTTCCACTCTACTTCTCTGCTGCTTATTCCGCCCTCCTTATGCGCTGCCGTCCAGCAGGCGACGGCGTTTTTATTTTCAGGCCTTCTGACCGTAATAAGCGTTTTTCCCGTGCTTGCGCAGGTAGTGCTTATCGAGCAGCTCCTGCTGCATCGGCTGCACGGTATTGTTGGAAACCAGCAGGTCCTGCCATGCCATCAGCGCACATTCCTCCAGCACAACGGCATTTTCTACCGCCTTTTTTCGGCGTCGCGCCCCAGGTGAACGGGCCATGGCTGTGAACGATGACCGCCGGGACCTGATTCGGGTTTTTATCGCGGAAGGTCTCGACAATCACCTTGCCGGTCTCCTTCTCGTATTCGCCCGCGATCTCTGCCGGCGTCATTGCGCGCGTGCAGGGACCGCACCGTAGAAATAGTCGCCATGCGTCGTGCCGAGCGCCGGAATCGGCATGCCGGCCTGCGCAAAGCTCGTTGCCCAGCGGGAGTGCGTGTGGACGATGCCGCCGATATCCGGGAAGGAGCGATACAGTTCGATGTGCGTCGGGGTGTCCGAGGACGGGCGAAGCGAACCTTCGACAACCGTTCCGTTCAGATCAACCACGACCATATCATCCGCCGTCATGTCCTCATATTCCACACCCGACGGCTTGATAACGATCAGGCCCTTTTCCCGGTCGATACCGGATACATTACCCCAGGTAAATGTGATGAGCTTGTGCTTTGGGAGCAGGAGATTGGCTTCCAGCACCTCTTGCTTGAGCTGTTCCAGCATAGCGTCTCTCCCTCCTTATTTCAGCTTCCATGCCAGATCGGACACGAGCAGCTGCTGCTTGAGTGCCGAGATGGTGGTATCCTTCGTAATATGAACAAATTCAATGCCCATGATCTCTGCCCAGTCTTCCATCTGCTCAGCGGTAACGGCATAGGAGAGCACCGTATGATGCGCGCCGCCTGCCATGATCCATGCGTGGATACCGGTTTTCAGATCCGGCATACCCTTCCACATAACGCGGGCTACCGGCAGATTGGGCATTTCGTAAATCGGCTTGATGCATTCAATATCCTGTACAATCATGCGGAGACGGCCGCCCATATCGATCAGCGAAACGACAATGGCGTTGCCCGGATGTCCCTCAAAGACCAGACGTGCCGGTGCGGCCTTGCCGCCGATACCCAGCGGATGCACCTCGATGCGCGGCTTTTCCGCCGCAACAGACGGGCAGACCTCCAGCATATGCGCACCGAGCGAAAGCTCCTTGCCCGGTTCGAGGTCGTAGGTATAATCCTCCATGAAGGCCGTTCCGCCCGGGACGCCCTCGCTCATCTGCTTCATGATGTGCGTCAGCGCGGATACCTTCCAGTCGCCCTCGCCGCCGTAGCCGTAACCCTTTGCCTCAGGTCCTGCGAAGCAATGCCGGGAAGCTGTTCCATGCCCCAGAGATCCTCAAAGGTATTGGTATATGCACCGCAGCCGTGCTCATCCAGCATTTTCTGAATGGCGATCTCCTCGCGCGCCTGGTAGCGGACGGTTTCCATATCATCGGTCGCGAACTCGTAATTCTGCTGATATTCCTTCATCAGGCTGTCGATTTCCTGCTCACTTACCTGATTCATCACTGCAACAAGATCGCCGACTGCATAGGTATTCACCTGCCAGCCGAGCTTCATCTGTACTTCGACCTTATCGCCTTCGGTCACCGCGACCTGACGCATATTATCGCCAAAGCGCATGACCTTCAGCTCGCGGCTTACGGCCGCGCCTACTGCGGCACGCATCCAGCTACCGATTTTTCCCTGTACATCTGCATCTTCCCAGTATCCTGCAACGATCTTGCGCGGCAGACGCATGCGCGCTGCGATGAAGCCGTGTTCGCGGTCGCCGTGCGCTGACTGGTTCAGGTTCATGAAATCCATGTCGATGCCTTCGTTCGGAATGTTGCGGTTGAACTGCGTTGCGAAGTGGCAGTACGGCTTCTGGAGCACCGACAGTCCGCCGATCCACATCTTAGAAGGCGAAAACGTGTGCATCCAGACGATCACGCCCGCGCAGCGGCTGTCGGCGTTTGCCGCCCGCATTACCTCCGTGATCTCATCCGGAGTCTTTGCTACCGGCTTCAATACCAGCGAGCAGGGAAGCCTGCCCGACCGGTTCATTCCCTCCGTCATGATCTGCGCGTGTTCCTTTACCTGACGGAGCGTTTCTTCACCGTATAAATGCTGAGAGCCTACAATCAGCCAAAATTCATAATCCTTCAGTGCCATGCGGTATCTTCCTTTCTGTTTTCCCCTGCGTTTTTCATACCGCCTGTATTGCGGTTTCCTCAACAGCCAGAAGTCCCTGATATGCGTGCATATAAGCGGTAAATCCGGCAATGTCCGCGGGAGCCGGATCCTTTTCGATGATCGGCATATCCGTAAAGACGTTCTGTTCCATGTACTGCGCCAGTGTCATTCCCTCTCCGCTCAGCATATATTCCGCCAGCAGCGCGATACCCCACGCGCCTCCCTCGCCGGCGTTTTCCATAACCGATACAGGAACACCTATCGCAGCAGCCATGATTTTCTGCCCTGCCTCCGGTGTCTTGAACAGACCGCCGTGGCCCATCAGTCGATCCAGCTTGACGGATTCTCCTTCGGTCAGCAGCTCCATTCCTATTTTAAGGGTTGCCACAGCAGAATACAACTGTGCGCGCATAAAGTTTCCGAGCGTCAGGCGGCTTTCCGGACGGCGTACCAGAAGAGGCCGTCCCTCCTCCATGTCAACGACCGGCTCACCCGACAGATAGTTGCAGCACAGAAGGCCGCCGCCGTCTTTTTCTCCCTCCGCCGCTTTGGAATATAGCAGCGAATAAAGTCTGTCATCACTCAGATCGCTTCCGATGCAGTGTGCGAACTCCTGAAGCATGCCTGCCCATGCGTTGATCTCCGAGGTGCAGTTGTTGCAGTGCACCATGGCAACCGGCTTGCCATCCGGCGTCGTCACCATGTCGATCTCCGGATATACCTGACTGAGCGGGCGCTCCAGCACGACCATTGCGAAAATGGAGGTGCCTGCCGATACATTGCCGGTACGCTCAGCGACCGAGTTTGTCGCGACCATGCCGGTTCCGGCGTCGCCTTCCGGCGGACAGAACGGCGTACCGGGCTGCAGCTCGCCGGTCGGATCCAGCAGCTGTGCACCCTCCGGTGTCAGCCGGCCGGCCTGTACGCCCGCGGGCAGGACCCGTGGAAGAATGTCCAGCAGCTTCCATCTGAAATGATGCCCGGCAACCAGCCGGTCAAAGCGGTCCGCCATATCGGCGTCGTAGGTCATTGCGGCGCTGTCGATCGGGAACATGCCGGACGCCTCGCCGACGCCAAGAACGCGTTCTCCGGTCAGCTGCCAATGTACGTATCCTGCCAGCGTTGTCAGGTAATCTATGGAGGAAACATGCGCTTCCTCGTTCAGAATCGCCTGATACAGGTGCGCGATGCTCCAGCGCTGCGGAATATTAAACGAAAACTGTTTGGTCAGCAGGTCGGCCGCCCGGTCGGTAATGGTGTTCCTCCATGTACGGAATGGAACCAACTGATTGCCGTCGCGGTCAAATGCCAGATAGCCGTGCATCATGCCGCTGAAGCCGATTGCATCCAGAACGGTGATCGGACTGCCGTACCGCATCCGGTACCGGTCCGCCATATCGCGATAGCACGCCTGCAGGCCGTTCCATACCTGCTCCAGCGGATAGGTCCAGATGCCGTTGACCAGCTGATTTTCCCATGTATGACTTCCTGTTGCAAGGACCGCACCATGTCCGTCGGTCAGGACGGCCTTGATTCGTGTAGAACCGAATTCAATGCCCAGCACCTTGCGCTGCGGCGCAGGCTGTACATTGAATTGTTCCGTCATGCTCATTTGTACGCACCTTCTTTTTGCTGTACTCACCGATATGTAAGTATCTTTTGTATTTTTATTGTAGCAATTGTACGTACAAAAAGCAAGACGGGAAAATGCACTGAATTTTCCCGTCTTTTTTATTCATATTATCCAAAAAGGTATTATTTCAGGCAGCGTACAGAACCGCGTTCAACAATATTAGGCTTGATTTTAATATGTTCTCTATGCTCCGGATCTTCCAGACAGCGCATCAATACATTTGCGGCAGTTTCGCCGATATCCGCTGCCGGATAGGTCACAGTCGTCAGATTGTACAGCTGCGAGCCGGCGAACGGCGAATTATCGAAGCCGACAACCGACAGATCGTCCGGAACGCGCTTTCCGGCGCGCCGCAGCACATCGATCAGCTTTGCGGCGATTTCGTCATTATAACATACCACCGCTGTGCTATCCGCCAGACGCTTGAGGATCATTTCATCCATAGAACCCTCGAACAGATAGCGGACATCCTCTGTCGTGTACCACAGAATGCAGTCATCCTTGATGTGCTCGTCATTCTTCTGCATTCCCTTTACAACGCCCTCGTAGCGTTTTACACCCTGAATATCGTCGGATTTGAAAATCCCGCCGATCTGCGTATGTCCCCGGTCAATCAGATGCTGTGTGAGCAGCTCGCCCGACTGTACATCGTCCATCAGTACATAGCTGTCGTTTGCGCCGTCATAGCAACCGTTGATAAACACCATGGGTATGCCTGCGTCGCGAAAACTTTGCAGGATACCTTCGTTCGGCGTAGGGAGAGCCGTTTTGGTGCCCTCGATGATCAGTCCGTCCACACCTGCCGCCAGCAGCTTCTGCAACGCCGTCGCCTCGTCCAGCGTTTTATTGTGCGTAAGTCCCAGCGTAAACAGATAGTCATGACGGCTCAGCACCCGCTCGATGCCGTTGATGATGCCGGGAAAAATATAATCGTCCAGATACGTGGTCAGCACACCGACTCTGCGGGTGCGGGATTCGCTGCGGTTCACCCGGCCGGCATTCTGCTGACATACGAACGTGCCGCGCCCCGGCGTCCGCTTCAGCAGGCCGTCCTGCTCCAGGCCGCTGATTGCCTGCCGTATCGTCTGCCGGCTGTATCCAAACTGCTCAGCAAGCTCCAGTTCCGTTGGAATCTGCTGATTCGCAGTGTATTCTCCGCTATTTATCTGGTCCCTCAGCCATTGCTGTAACAGCTGGTATTTGGGCTGTGCCATATCTCATTCTCCTTGATTTGCCATGATCATTATTACATCTCCTATTATAACGTATGTTTTCATTTTTGTAAACAAAATGTACGTACAATTTTGCATATCTATTTTCTGTCAGGGTCGCCGCTCAGCCGGAGCCGGTTCTGCAGCCGCCACGTTCTGGGCGGCACCTGCATTCTGTTCTTAAACGCTTTATTGAATTGCAGCGCGCCTTCATAGCCAACCTGCTGCGCAATCTGATAAATCGGCAGATTGGTGTTGACCAGCAGCTCTTTGGCCTTATCCATTCGATAATTGATCAAATATTCCTGCAATGTGACATGCAGCGTGCTGCGAAACAGCCTTGCCAGATGGCTTCGGGTAACATTGCAGAAACCGGCGATTTCATCCAGCGAGCGAATATCCGCATAGCGCGATTCGATATAGCGCATCGCCTCCGCAATGTAGACATTGGCGATATTGATATCCGTCGTAACGTTTTTTGACTGTACCGCGGTATTTTCCATCAGTCCGTCAAAGAAAAGATGCAGCTGCCCGATAATGAACGCTTTTGAGGCATCGGGGCGGCCGAGTATCTGACGAAGCGGCTCCCGGACGCGGGAAGATACCGCATGCGCATAGCTTTGGGGGTAAAAACCGGATTATTCCGCGTCAGGCCGCACGCACGGAGATACGACGGTACGCTCAGGCCGGTGAATACGATCCAGATATAATGCCATGGGTCGTTCTCATCAGCACGGTACATATGCGCGGTATGCGGCTCCAGCAGAAAACCTTCTCCCGCCTTGACTTCAATCGTTTCGGAGAGAATATTCTGTCCTTTTTCGCCGGAGGGCTGAAGCATAACCACACCTTTTCCCGATACAACGTAATGAAAAATGTATTCATTACGAATATTCGGGCCAAAGGCATACAGCGGCGAACACTGCTGATCGCCGATTTCCAGCAGCGCCAGATCCTGGCAGGTGTTGAAATTAAAAAGATATACTACCATGTCGGTCCGTCCCTTCCAAGCTGACTTTATCAAACATATCTAATAAAATTTTATAAATTTTATCGCAGAAAAATATTTTTTGCTTTTTTAAGTCATTTGATACTTTTTATAATAGTGCTATAATCCAATTTGTCAAGACAAATCAGTCGGATTTGATCATACAATTTCAGATTTACATGATTTATGAAAGAAGGGTAATTATGGACAAGAACTTGTTTGCTGTCAATCCGCCGATGGGCTGGAACAGCTGGGACTGCTACGGTGCCTCCGTTACGGAAGAGGACCTCATCCGAAACGCGGATTATATGGCAGAGCATCTGAAGCCCTATGGCTGGGAATACGTTGTATGCGATATTCAGTGGTCGGAGCCGACCGCAGATTCTACCGCCTATCACGCCTTTGCTGAGCTCTGCATGGACGAATACGGCCGTCTGATGCCCTCCCCAAATCGTTTTCCCTCCGCCGCAGACGGAAAAGGCTTCAAACCGATTGCTGACTACATTCACAGCAAGGGACTGAAATTCGGCATTCACATCATGCGCGGCATTCCGCGTCAGGCGGTTACAAAAAACGTACCCATCAAGGGTACCGATGTTCATGCGCGTGATATTGCTCACACGGCTTCTATCTGCGCCTGGAACTCGGATATGTACGGTCTTAATCCCGTTGCCGTCGGCGCACAGGCCTATTACGACTCTCTGTTCGAGCTGTACGCTTCGTGGGGCGTCGATTTCGTCAAGGTAGATGACATCTGCGTGGTTTACCGCCGTATCAATCAGGATTACGACTATTCCGGCAGAGAAGAAATCGAAATGATCGCCGCAGCAATTCAGCATTGCGGCCGCGATATTGTGCTGAGTCTTTCTCCCGGACCGGCCATGGTGGAACAGGCGGACCACCTGCGCAAATACGCCAATATGTGGCGCATTACCAACGATTTCTGGGACCGCTGGGAAGATATTACTGAAATGTTCATGCGCTGCCGCAACTGGAGTCCTTACGTATCGAACGGCTGCTTCCCGGATTGCGATATGCTTCCGGTCGGCCATATCTCCATTCGCGGCTGCGAGCACGGCGTTTTCGAGCGCAACACGCTTCTGACTCGCCCCGAGCAGCGCACCATGCTGACGCTGTGGTCGATTTTCCGTTCGCCGCTTATGCTTGGCTGCGAGCTGACCGATCTGGATGAATGGACGCTCGGCCTGATTACCAACCCGGAAGTGCTGGCACTGCTGAAGGACAGCCGGAACGCCCGCGAAATTCTGAATGTCTGCGACACGATTGCATGGCAGGCTGAAGATGAGCAGGGTAACACCTACCTTGCCGTATTCAATCTCGGCAATCTTCCGGCAAAGCGCGAGATCACGCTGGACAAGCTCGGTCTGTCCGGTGAATACACGGTTCACGACCTCTGGGGCGACCAGCCCGATGCTGTCGTTTCCTCCGGCATTGTATGCTCGATCGATACGCACGGCGCTGTTCTGTTTAAGCTCACGACAAAATCCTAATTCTCCTTTTCTTCAAAAACACCACCCGCAAGGATGGTGTTTTTTTGTTCTGATCAAAATCGTCTTATTCCAATTCGCTCAGCAGCATATTCAGTTCGGATATGACATCATCCGCCGCACGGTCTGCCAGTCGAAGAACGCACGGATTGCCTGTTTTCATCGCATAGGACAGTCCCGCCTGCCGAAGCAGCTCCACATCATTTTCGTTATCCCCGAAAGCCATCGTTTCTTCTCGATTGATATGAAGATGGCGCTGCAAAACCGCAAGCGCTGTGCCTTTATCGCAGTCCTGCGGCAGCAGGTCCACCCACGCCATACCGGAAACCACAGGCCGCATCGTCCTCCCGCAGCCTGCGCGATACGCAGACGGTATTCTTCGGTGGCGCCGTCCGGGAAATACGCCGCAATTTTTCAGAAACGGCTCCGGCACCGCTGTCAGATCCTCTACAACCGCTACATCATTCCCCACAAAATATCGCATATGGTCCGCGTAAGCCGGGTCCTTTGGCTGAACATAGCACTGCATGACTCCGCTCAGCAGCGGTTCGCAGCCCTCCATCTCCAGCATGCAGCGCAGAATCTTCGTGCCGAGCGCCCGGTCGATCACCTGCTTATACAGCACACTGCCGTCGCTGATGACCAGACTGCCGTTTTCGCAGATATAGTCGATTTTGTCCGCGACAGGGGCAAACAGCCGCCGCAGATTGGTATACTGTCTGCCGCTCGCCGCCGCAAAACGAATTCCGTGCTGTTCCAGCCGTTCAATAACGTCAAACAGCGCCGGGTCTAATCGGGTCTGTCCGCCTTGCAGCAGCGTCCCGTCAATATCACTTGCGATTAAATGAATCATATGACTAAATCCCTTATATTATAAAAGAGCTCGAGATTGCGAACGTCATAGTAGTTTTAGACTTCCGCGTGACAGCGTACTTCCAACGCTCGTAATCAATTCACAATACAACCTATCTCAAATCAAAACGCCTAGACCATTACAGCTATGTACATATCCGATTGATCCTCTATCCCATGCAGATACAGCATATCATAATAAGAAACAAAAGTCACTTATCTATATTCAAAATTCAAATTTTGACTGTAGATATTACTCTTGAACAGCAGAGCTTGTACTGTCCGTTTTTCCAATCAGATAAAATATATATTATATTCATGAGGGCCACAGGGTAATTCCCTGTGGCCTATTTTTTTGTTTGAAAGGAGAAGAAACATGTTCGAAAATCAAAAATTCCTGTCACGCGGCGTGGAGAATGAAATCCCATCGTGGCTGATCAACCTCATGTGGCACATGGTTTTGACGATGGAAGTGCCGAGAAAGGATTACCTGCAAGTGTTTATCCTTACCAAAACGCCAACCGGTCAGCACATCGTCCATGAGCAGGAGCAGCCGCCGTACCGCTACGAGCTTGACGTAGAGTGTCCGGACGCAGTAGACTCGAAAGTATTTGTCATCGATGACCGTACATATTCTACGATGCTGCTGGCGGAAGAATATTAAAACCCTACAAACGAAACGGAGGAACAACCAATGAAAGAGACAAGAATTTGTGCAAACTGCGATGCCGAGCACCCACTCGATGAGATGTTTCGAGTCGGAAGCGAGTGGCTGTGCGAGAGCTGCGCCGACGAGCTTACCGTTGTCTGCGACGCCTGCGGAGAGCGGATTTACTCCGAAGATGCTGTTGAGGACAGTAACTACACCCTCTGCGAAAGTTGTTTCGATGAGGATTACGTCCGTTGTGCAGATTGCGACCGCATTCTCCGCCGCGACCGCGTCTACTGGGACGATGATGACGCTTATTGCTCGGTAATCCACGAATATAGCTACACGCCCGATCTCGTTTTCCATGGCAAGGGCCTGCGGCATTTCGGCGTCGAATTGGAAATTGATGGCGGCGGTACAGACCGTTACAATGCCGAAAAATTGTTGAACATCGCCAATGCGAACGCGGAAAATCTGTGCATCAAGACGGACGGCAGCTTGACGATGGTTTGGAACTCGTCACGCACCCAATGACACTTACATACCATCTGAATGAAATGCCGTGGGCGGAGGTGTTGCGTAAAGCGCAGAGCATGGACTACCTCAGCCACGCCGCCGGGACCTGTGGCCTGCATGTTCATATTTCCCGCTTGGCGTTTGGCTGTACCTATGAACAGCAAGAGGCCGCGATTGCGCGCCTGCTCTACTTCGTCGAAAAGTTCTGGGCGGAACTCTTGCGATTCAGCCGCCGCACGCAGTCCCAGATGAACCGCTAGGCGGCACGCTACGGTATGAAGCTCACGCCGACAGACCAGATGTGCCACGCGAAGAACTCGTGCGCCGGGCGCTACACCGCCGTCAACCTTACGAACTCGGATACCGTGGAGATGAGAATGTTTCGCGGTACGCTCAAACTGAATACCTTGAAAGCGACTTTGCAGATGGTCAATCACCTCTGTGAAGTCGCTGTTTCTTTGTCCGACAGCGAAGTACAGGATATGAGCTGGTTTGACTTCTTAGACACGGTGCACGAGCCGGAGCTTATCCAGTATCTCAAAGAACGCCGTCTGTACGTTAACGAACCTGTCACTGTGAACAATGAGGAGGAATGAAATTTGTGCAGTTTATTCGGTTTAATCGATTTTAAGGAGTGCCTGAGTACCCATACGAAAAACAAAATTCTGAATACGCTGGCTCGCGAATGTCAGGTGCGCGGCACGGATGCGACCGGTATCGCGTACAATTTCAACGACCGCCTGCGCATTTATAAGCGCCCTCTTCCCGCTCGAAAATGAAGATTCACATTCCGCACGGCGTAAACGTCGTGATGGGTCACACTCGCATGACCACACAGGGCAATGCACAGTTCAACCAGAATAACCACCCGTTTCTTGGTCACGTTGACGGAAACAGCTTTGCTCTCGCTCACAACGGCGTTCTCTGGAATGACAAAGAACTCCGCATGGAAGAAAATCTGCCGCTCACGAGTGTTGAAACGGACAGCTACGTTGCGGTGCAGCTTCTTGAACAGCAGAAAACCCTCGACTTTGACAGCCTGAAAGCAATGGCTGAGAAGGTCGAGGGTTCTTTTGTGTTTACCGTTCTGGATAAGGATAACTCCATCTGGTTCGTGGTCGGAGATAATCCGCTGTGCATTATGTACTATGATGGCTTTCTACTCTATGCCTCCACGCAGGAAATTCTCTGCAAGGCGATCAAAAAGCTCCGGTTAAAGGCACCAACGGACATCTTAGAGCCGAAAGAAGGTGAAATTCTGAAAATCGACCGCATCGGACGTATAACCTATGGCGCATTCACGCCGAAATCCTCTTTCGAGCATTGGTGGCGCAAATACCCGTACTTTCGCGACTACTGTGAGGATACGCCGGAAAGCTATGATGATTTGTTCAGCGTCGCCAAGGCGTTCGGCGTAAGCGCAGACGAGGTACAGGCACTGCTCGACTACGGTTGTTCTGAGGAGGAAATCGAGGAAATGCTGTATGACCCGGCGCTCTTGCACGAGATGACCGGAGAACTCTTATATGCGTACTGAGGGAGGTGATTTCATGGACGCCGCGAAAATTGTCCTCGGTGTGATGACGGTCATCGGCCTATTGGCTGATCTGCTGTCAGATGACGACTGAACGCAAAAAGTACCGGCTCACGCGAACCGGTACTTTTTGAGTCTTTCATTAGGTATACCCTATCGAAACAGGGTAAAGTTATGTCAATAAGATTGGTTTTGCTCTTTTGCAATATAGCAGAACAGAGGACGACCCTATTGCCATACCTTGTTTATTCCGAGGTGATAATCCTCGTGCAGTATTGCTTTAGGTCCGGAATATCATCGGTGATAATTTCCCAAGTGATTTCCGGATCAACAGTGCCGTAACTATGGGCAACAATATTTCGCATAGCTTTAATCTGACGCCACGGCATAGATGGATGCTGCGCTCGAAATTCATCGGTCAGCTTGCCAACCAGTTCACCGATTTGCAGAATGCAGAGTGCTGCGGCGTTGCGGTAAATCGGATCGGCGCGAAAAGTCTCTGCACTGTTTCCAAAGCGCTCTACGGTTTGTTCGATCTGTTCGCAATAAGTCACGATATGTTCCAGCACGCTGATATTGCGGTCAAGAGGCTTCATACAGCAGCACCTCATCATCATGAATGGAATCCAGGAAGCGTTGGTCAAGACTGGTTGTCGGCACCAGATCGACCGATCGCCCAAGGGAGTCCTCTAAATCAAGGAGAAGTCCGGCAAGCTGAAAGCCTTTGATATTGCCCTTGTCGATACGTAAATCAATATCACTTGATTCTGTCATGTCGCCGCGTGCGAATGAACCGAACAAATAAACCCGTTTGGCACCATACTGCGCAGCTAATCTGGATACAATTTCCCGAATTTCTTCAAGTGTATAGGTTTTCACTTTGGACACCTCCTGATGTATATTTTTCTCTAATTGTAGTATACCAAGAAAAAAGCACTTTTACAAGCGAAAGGAGTAACGCATTTGAAAATCGGCTACATCCGTGTCAGCACCGAGGAGCAAAACACCGCGCGACAGGAAATCCTGCTGCGCGACCTCGGCGTTGACGAACTGTTTATCGACAAGGCCAGCGGCAAGAACGCTAACCGTCCTGAGCTTGCCCGTATGATGAATTACGTCCGGCGCGGCGATACGGTCATTGTCGAGTCCATCAGCCGCTTTGCCCGCAACACGCGCGACCTGCTCGACCTCGTGGAACGGCTGACCGAAAAGCAGGTCGAATTCGTCAGCCGAAAGGAGGCAATCGACACCACGACGCCAACCGGCAAATTCATGCTTACCGTATTCGCGGCTGTCGCAGAACTGGAGCGTGAGTATATCCTGCAACGACAGCGCGAAGGTATTGCCATCGCTCGGGAACAGGGCAAATACACTGGCCGCAAGCCGCTCCCCCTCCCCGACAACTTCGAGCGGGTAGTCGCACGCTGGCGTGCCGGAGAAATTACCGCCACCGAGGCTATGCGGCAGACCGAGTTGAAGCCGAATACGTTTTACCGCCGGTGTGCGGCAAAGAAAGCTCTTGCGTCCTCGCAAATCAAGCCCATATAATATAGGAAAGGCAGGTGAAGCGGATATATGTACATCCAAGAAAACACACCGGGCATTTCTCTGGCATTATCCGGCGCAAGCAAGGGCGACGCGCTGAAATGGTATCAGCCGGAACAGAATTGCTACATCAAGGCGAATCGTATCGACCACGGGCGCGAATATCAGGACTCGATTGCAGAAGTTATCGCCGCACGGGTCGGCGCTCTGCTGCATATCGACGTCGTTCCATATACGCTGTGCCGTATCCGTCTGGACGATGGAAAGTCTATTCTCGGTACACTTTCACCGAATTTCTGCCACGAGGGCGAAACCTATCTGTCCTTTGAGACCATGGTCGAGAGCATGGATACGCCGGTTCAGTGGGCGGCATCTGCGAAGGAGAACTATGAACTGGTGATTGGTCTGTTCACCAAACTGACCGGCCTCGACGCGCGGCGTTATCTGGATACCATGCTGCTGTTCGACTATCTGATCTGCAACGAGGACCGCCACTTGAACAACTTCGGCATTCTGCTGGGTGATGCAACCGGCGCATTCCGCTTTCCACCGCTGTTTGACAACGGCTATGCGCTCGGCTTTATGCAGGCGGAACACAAGCCGGTAGAGCAGTATCTGTATTCCTGCAAGGCGAAGCCGTTTTCAACGAGCTTTTCCAAGCAGCTGCATCTGGTATCGCGTCTGCCGGAGGGAATTACCCTGCCGGACACAATCCCGGAGAGTGTACTGTACGATCTTCCGCTGTCCGACAGCATGCGCGCTTACTGCATGGACATTCTGTGCACCCGTTTGCAGCAGATCAAGGAGTATTTTGCATGAAACGTGTTGATTTTGATATTTACTACAAGGAAATACCGGTTGTGCGCGTACAGTTCGATGACGCCGGACAGCCGCAGCTCGCTGTACTGAATAACCGTTGTCTGCCCGTCCTGCTCTATGGAATGGACGGCAAGGCCGCACCGAACGCCAAGCGGCTCGACCGCTTTATTGCGGACCGCTGCTTTCCGCGCACACGCCAGAACGCAGACAAACTGCTTTCTGCGGTTGGGCTGTCGTTCTATCAGCCCAAGCTGATCTGCCGAAAAACGCATGGCGTCGTGGCACACCACCATTTCTGGCTGAAGTATGCAGACGACCCGCCGGAGCTCTGCTACGCCGACCTGCTCCGTGAAATGAGCAAGGCAATTCGGATTACGCCGGACGATGAGCCGACGCCGAACGAGTAAAATTAAAGACTAAAACACAACCCGCTGAACCTCCAGAAATACGAGGCTCGGCGGGTTTGCTGTTTTTTTGTATTCAATCGTGTTTCCGACAAGGCATGCGGCAAATCTATCATGCCAGAATGGCTCTTCTTTGCCGCTCCACGATTTCGGACAGCCGGCTCAGCCGTTCCTCCGGCAGCTCAATAGTCGAATGCGGCATGAAGCGGAAACCGTCCAGATTTTTGAGCTCCTGCCGGATTTCATCGGTCAGCATACCGCAAGCTGACACGCAAGAAACTCGGACAGCGGCTCAATCTCATAGGTATCGCTGCCGCTTTTGTACAGATAGATGCCGTCACTCTCGCGCACCCAGCATTTCGCGTAATAGCCGTCTGTGCCGAACTCCGGCGAAGTAGAGGACAGGGACTCCACGCTGATCACGCCGCTGAAAGCCGCCTGCGCGATGAGGGCATCAAACTCGTTCCGATATAGGGAAACCTCGTCCCAGCCGAGCGTTTCGGCCTCATTCTTGACCCAAAAGATATCGTTGAGCGACAGCGCGTGCGTCACATGAAGGAATTCCTCCAGCCCAACGCAGCCGTACTGCTCCAAGAGCTGCTCGATGTGCTTGCGGTGCTTGGGAGCTTTGCGCTTCTCAAGCCACGCCGTCAGCGATTGCAGGCCGAGCGGGCGCAGATCGGTGTACCACTCGTTCAAAACCGCGCTTTCCTCGCCAAATTCATCCTGCACGCAGGAGAACGACGCCCACAGCTCGTCTTTGTTCATTAAAATGTACTGCATAAGGCGTCCTCCTTTCGTGCTTTGGTGAGGTAATTATAGCATATCGGCATAAAGGTATCAATCGTCAGGTGATCGGCCACAGATACTGATTCATCGACACCAGCAGGTGAAATACTTTTGCATAAGTTTCGGCGCATAACTGCCGCATGACTTCGTCCGCCATTGCATATTTCATGATCTCCGGATATTGCCGCAGGCTTTTCAGCTTTGCGTCTTTGGAGGAGGCAGATAGTTCTTCGAATGCGCTCCAGCACTTGTCTGCAAGCAATTGAGGTAAATTTTACCACCAGCTTGTATTTTCCAGAACCTCATATCGATTAGCAGCTGTTTCCGAAGCGGTGCTGTCTTTTTCGGATCTGCAAAGATTCGCTGTACTTTGGCAATATCAAATCGCAGTTCCGGATACAAAGATAGTTGGTCCCAATCTTCCGCAAATGCACCGTAAATAAAATCGAGTGCGGTTGTTAAATGCTCTGCACAAAGGGCATACAGCTCATATGATCGAGGAGGCCAGCCTTTAATGGTATAATTCTGTTTCCAGTCAAACAGCGGAGGCGGTGTATACTGCGTGATCAGCCAGAATGTTTCCCATGCAAAGCTGTACTGCTCGATAAAATACTTTTTTCCCGATCATGTTTAACAATTTCGAACCCTTTAATCCGGGAGACACATTTAACGGCAGAATTTCTGCTTTCTGCAAGGTTTTTATTGTTGCATTCCATTCTCTGGGCTGTATTGTATCATCTATGGAACGATTCTGTGCGTCAATCAGCTGAAAAATCGCTTTCATGATCTCACCAATTTCGACACCATGCAATTTTTGCGTATAGCCTGCAAATTCCTTCTTTTTTCGTGGGTTCTCTAAAGCAATCTTCACAAAGATGTGCAAGATTAACGTGTTCTTGCTTAGTCATCTTCAAATCGCCGAACTGCTTGAAACCATTGATCAATGCATACGGGTCGAATAAACGGTGACCATCGGTCAGTTCGATATCACCATTGTCATTGTACCATTTTATGATTTCTGAAAATAATTTGCAGTCTTCTGCTACGTTTCTCTGCTGAAATAACGTTTTGTTGGGTTTCAGTAAGGATTTCACATCTGCTGCACTCTGTATATTACTACACCGTACTTTTCCGGATAACAGCATAAACATCATAAAAGGTTCTACCTTTTTTTAATATGCGATCCTGGCGGATCGTGTTCCGCACGGCAGCAATCTGTTGGATTTCATTCAAGGTATAGTCTCGAGGGTATATCGCAATGTGGCAATGCATTGAACAGCGTGTCATCATATCAATAATACACTGGGTCTGATTTGCAGTAGATATCTCCTCGCTCATGGCATAAGTTTCATACTGCTGGCTCTGCTTATTGTGCTCGTCCAGGTGCTTTCGAATAGCTTGCAGTTCCAAGTGGGCATAATTTCGGCGCCTCATTGCGAATGCAACTTCGTGATAGCTCTTTACCGATGTGTCCCAGGAGACGGAAACAAGAGCTTTTCCGTGTGATATGCAGCCGGTTCATCTAAAAAGTATCCATTACTATCGAATAAGAATCCCGAATCTGCAATCGCGTAAATCAGCAGCTGGAAAACATCTTGAAATTCTTCGAGGGGTTCACGCTGGCCTTTCGGCCAAATTTTTGTATGCAGTCTATCCTGGAGGTTTTCCAGGTAATCGCAGCATTTATTTATCAGCTCAATTCGATTGTCGCCATAAACCTCGTAATGAAGGGCGGCGTTTCGCACCCTTATCAAAAAGTCGTAAGCCTGTGTTTTATTTTTCTGTTTATCCGCGACATATTCCGGTGCTGGATCGAACATAGTATTCGCCTCCTTACAGTTCGGTGCTTTTCGGAAAAACGTCAAGTTTTCTCGGTGATATTTTTTAGGAAAGAAATGCGATAATAAGAACAGAAAGGACGTGTAAGTATGAAAAACAACACAACAAAAACCGTTTTCGCAACTCGTATTGCAAAATCGATTGCAGCCGGCCAGGCAGACTGCGTAATCCCGCTCGGTACGGCAGAACTGAGGACAAAGTACAACCGCAAGTTCCTTAAATATATTAAGGTGGACGAGCTGTTTGATCTGTGCGGCGGCAGCGTGACCACGGCTTATGATATTACGGTTGACGGCTTTGCGTTCTGGGCAGGTGTGCAGGCAACGGAGCTCAACGGCTATCTGTACCGCCACCGCCTGCTGGCATTGTGCCGTCCGGACGGCTGCCGCGTATATGCGATTCCGGTTCCGCTGCTGGAGCGCAAATTCACGCTGCCGAATATTGCACTGGCAGACGGTGAGATGGAAACGTACCGCCTGATTGCAGACCACATTACGCCCACGTCCGCGGAGTATACGGTTCGGCTTTTGCACCCGGCTAAGGACGCGGTAAAGAGCAACCGGGCAGAGTGGCGGAACGAGGCGCTGGATCAGGAGAAGCTGGGCGCATTGTTGAAACAGCATGCCGGGTGGCTGTTCCCCGTCATTACAGCGGCTCTCGATGTGCAGTTCCGGAGTTTTCGGCCCGGTGACGATGTTCCTATTTTTATATACAATTTTACGATGAAAAAGGCCGCAATGCAAGTCGAACAAGAATTTTCCGCAGCATTAGGTGCACTAAACCTAACGGTTGAAGAACCTGCCTGCAGTTCGATTCCCGCTGAGATCATCGTGCAGGACGGTGCGGATCTTAATGACTGGGCAGGCTGCCGGGATCGAATTGTGATCCTACGGACAGCGACCGGTACCGTACTTAGGCCGCTACTGGATAAGCTGGATGACTACCATCGCCAGAACTGCTTTGGCGGCGTGCTGCCGCAGCGTCTGAGTACCGTGCCGATTGTTCGCAGCAGAACAATTTTCGACCGTGCCGATACGGTCGATATCGAACTGCCGCCTGCAATCGAGTGCCTGACCGAGGAAGATCTTGATCTGCTTCGCATTGCAGTGGCTCGCACGCTGAAAAAAGCAATGCCTGCGAAGTACGTCGGCGCTGGAGCAGCACGATGAACAGCCGCGCGGGCTATCGCCTGAATGCTTTTGCTGTGTGGCGGAAAGCTGTGATCCAGATTTTTCTGGAGATAAACTTTCCTTCCGGCGGCACAGCACAAAGCGCTGCTTGCGACGGCTGGGAGCAGTCGCAGGAATCTCAGCTGCGTGCGGAGGAGGAGCGCGAGAAGACGCTGCGGAAGGCGCTCGAGCTGCTCGGTGATCAGAGTCGCTTTAAGGACGAAATCATCAAGAAGCCGGCGACCGCTGAGGAAGCGACGCACCTGCTTGATGACGAGCAGACGGCGGTGGCTTTCCGATACACGCCGTCAAGGGGTCTGGAAACGGGAAAGCGTTTTCTAATCTTTTCCAACGCTTCTCTGCTTCGCTTGCTAACCCGAGTCGGCTTGGACGATACGCTGTATGACGCGTGTAAAAAGCGCGCCGCTGCTGCCGGCTTGCTGGCTCGGCAATCCAAGCCGGTCAAGTTCGGACAGGCGCAGTTTAACGGATTCTGGGTTCTGGACGAAAAGTTGTAAGGTTTGTAGGTTTCTTGGTTTTTTGAGATTTAAAGGAGGAAAAAGTATGAATCATATTGAGAATAAGATTGCCGGCGAGGCGCTGGCGAAATTGGGGATTGCAAACCTGCGTCCCCAGCAGAAGGCGCCGATGGAAGCAATCTTCAGCAACCGCGACGTTATTGTCCTTATGCCCACTTCGGGCGGCAAATCTTTGCTGTACCAGCTGCCGGCGGTGATGGATGATGAGGGTAAGCTGACGCTTGTCCTCTCGCCGCTGAAGGCGCTGCAGCTCGATCAGGTCAAGGCACTTTGCAGCAAGGGGATTCGCGCGGCTGTGCTGAACAGCGATCTGTCGCCGTCCGAGCACCATGCGGTCTTGGCTGACATGACGGCGCATGGTGGTCTGCTTTACCTCGCGCCGGAGCAGCTGCAAAATCCAGCGGTTGTCAAAGCACTGCACTCTGCGGATCTCCGCCGGATTGCCGTAGACGAGGCCCATATTCTTCCGCAGAGCAAGGACGACTTTCGCAAGGCCTATGGCGCAATCGGAGGCTTTATCCGGGCGCTCCCACAGCGTCCGCAGGTGCTTGCGTTGACCGCGACCGCCACCCGCAAGGATGTTGCCCGAATTCGCAAGTCACTCGGCATTCCGGACGCAGACCTGTTCCGCACGCCCATGCGCCGCGACAATCTGCACATTGCTATCAAGTGCCTTGCAAGCGGTAAATCCGGCAAGCGGAAACGGAAGCTATCCGCCGAGACTGCGCTGTTCCATGCAGTCGAGCGGGCGCTGAAAAAATGGAACAATAAGGGTGCAGTCATCATATATTGCCCGACCGTAAAGCGGGTAAAACACCTGTATAAATGGCTGAAGGCGCGCGACTATCCGGTCGGCAAGTACCACGGCAAAATGAAACGTGCCAAGCGCTCGGCGGAGCAGGCGGCATTCATGTCCAGGAAAAAGCCTGTGATGGTGTCAACGAATGCATTTGGGTTGGGGATTGACAAGCCGGATGTCCGCCTGATCATTCACGCCGGCCTGCCGCTTTCGATGGACGGCTACGTTCAGGAGGTCGGCCGCGCCGGCCGTGACGGCAACAAGTCCCACTGCGTGCTGCTGTATGCCAAGGCGGATTTTGAGCGCAACAGGCGCATTTTGTCCCAGTCGGGCGGCAAGAAGGCGGTACGTCGCAAGCTCAAGAGGTTGAACGCCTTGCAGGCGCTTATCTCCTCGGACAAATGCCTGTGACGCGTGATTGAACACTATTTCAGTGAAAAAAAGCAGCATAAATGCGGGAAATGCTGCCGCTGCAGGCGGTAATCCGATTAAGCAGCCGTGATCACGTCTATATTATATAAGAAAGGGAGGAGAAATCGCTATGACGATCACCATTCACGAACCCAGCAAAATCGTCGAGGTCGCACTGACCAATGCCGAGCAGACCGATGAGGCGGTCAAGAAGCAGCTCAACGAGTTATATGCCCAGTACAAGGGCACTAAGTATACCGTTGCTGTGTTCTTTTCCGGCAAGCGTGACCTGCACGAGGAGACCCGCAGCCTGCTGCTCTTCAATCGCCGCCGCGCCGCTGAAAAAAGCCGTGCAGGCACAGAAAACGGTGGGGCAGTAGGAAAAGCATACCGGAGTGGAACAAAATTCCGCTCCGGTAACTTTTTTGCCACTTGCAATGTTGAACGGCTCGGTATACAATGTTATTCATACAGGATATTTAATAGCGAATATAATTGAAGAAGCAGGGTGGTTGGGAGAAAATGCGGGCAGCAGATGACCAAAATCGTTTCACCGATGTCTCAGACACCGAGCAGATGCAAGGCTTTGACAAAAATCAGAAAGTCGCCCGTCGGGGGTGGTAACGTGGCTGGTGTCGTCGAGAAGACGCTGAAAGTCAAAACTAGACAACTGGTGATGACTTCGCAGAACATTGATAAGTTCCGTCAGCTCGTTCAGGTCATCATGACCGACGCGGCATAGCTTCCGGAGCAGATAGAGGAGAACGTAAATGGAAAATGAGATGATGGGACGCAGTGCAACTATTTCCAAAACGAAAACAGTTCTGAGTTCGACCGCCAGATTGAGAAATATCTCAAGGGAGAATGAGCATGACCGATACATTTAACATTGCAGGCTACTGCCGTATTTCCGTTGACGATGAGCAGGACCAGAAGAATATCTCCATCGAGAACCAGAAGGCCATTATCGACGACTACGTAAAGACGCACTTCTCCGGCAGTACGCTGACGTTTTTCGAGGATCGCGACCGCTCCGGCTACACGTTCGAGCAGCGCGAGAGCTATCAGGAGATGCGCCGCGGACTGATGCGCCACAAGTACGACATTCTCATCGTAAAGGACTTCTCCCGATTCTCCCGCCGCAACTCGCGCGGTCTGGTCGAGCTGGAAGATCTGCGCGACGCAGGCGTGCGCATTATTTCCATCGGTGACGGCATCGACTTTCCCAACGATGACGACTGGCTGAAAATCCAATTTCAGTTTCTCATCAATGAAATGCCTGTCACCGATACCTCCCGGAAAGTGCGGAACGTCATCAAGCGCCGTCAGGCAGACGGTGAGTGGCTGTGCGCCGCGCCCTACGGCTACATCATCAACAGCCGCAAGCAGTTTGAGGTCGTGCCGACCGAGGCAGAAACTATCCGCCAGATTTTCCACCTGTACAACAATGAGGGCTGGGGCTACAAGAAAATTGCAAACCACCTAACCGAGCAGGGCATTCCGACGCCGCGCATGTCCGAGTGCATGCGCAAAGAAGCGGAGGGCAAGCAGGTGACGCGAAAAGCCAAGGCTGCATGGGCGATCGTCACCGTACAGGGCATTCTGGATAACGATTTTTACATCGGTACGCTGCGGCAGGGCAAATATACCCGTGCGAAAATCAACGGCAAGGATGTTCGCCGCGATGAGGGCGAACAGATCGTGATTGAAAACCACCATCAGGCGATTATCGACTATCGCACGTTCGCCACCACCCGCGCTCTGCGTGAAAAGCGCACCCGCTCGAACTACCGCGGCATCAAAAAGTACGACAACGCCTACTCCGGCTTTCTGGTCTGCGGCGACTGCGGCGCACCGATGTTCTCGATGAGCCGTCCCGACCTCGCGCCAGCATACACCTGCGGCACCTATCACAGACGCGGACGAGCGGGCTGCACGAGCCACCACATCCGTGTGGACAAGCTGGACGAGCTGATGCGCCTATATATCCGCCGCGTGATGAACGGCTCTGCCGCGATGATTGAGCAGCTGAACGCCGATCTGGCGCAGGAGGACAATCAGGTCGTGGAAACCGAGCAGTCCGCCGACAATCTGGCGGAACTTTTGGACGAGCTGACCGAGGAGCTCAAGGTCACCAAGCGGCAGCGTATCCGCGAGATCATGAAGCACCCGGAGAACGAAGCCTCGATCGAAGAACTGTACGAGGAGATGGAGACCGAGCTGCAAGGCAAAATCGACGGCCTCAAGCACCAGATCGACCTGCTGTCTGACCGGCGCAACACCATCATCGAAGCGAACCGCACCGCAAAGACCGCGCTTGAGGTGTTCGATGATCTGCTGCACAAGCCGAAGATGGAACGGAACGATCTTGAGCTGATGATTCAGAAAATCGACGTTTTCGAGGACCATCTCGAGGTACACTTGCAGGCGGACATCGACGAGCTGCTGCACTGCACCGCAGAGGAGAACGTCGTAAATTTTAATTCAGGCATCGAAAGTGCCGAAAAATGCCGAATTGTCCAGTGTTCCCGCAACCAGAAGGACAAAACTTTCGATGTCAGTGTTATCAGCAGCGGCGACCCGCTGGAGATTTACACCGACCGGGACGGCGAGGTGATTTTCAAAAAATATTCCCCGATGGGCGAAATGAGCGCGATGGCGGCGGAGCTTGCGGACGCGCTCGCCCGGACAGCGGGCATGAGCTGCGCCATCAGCGACCGCGATGCCGTGATCGCGGCGGCAGGCGGCGCGAAAAAGGATGTTCTCGAAAAAAGCGTCTCGGCGGAGCTGGAACAGCTGATGGAGCAGCGTATCATCTATGCGCGCGGCGAAAGCAGTCTGCCCGATATTCCGCTCTCCGGGCGCGACGGCTACCGCCTCGTCACGGCCGTGCCCGTCATCACAGACGGCGATGTCAGCGGCTGCGTCGCATTCATCAGCGAAAAGGAGGATACGGCGTCCAGCGAGGTGCTGCTCGGGCTGTGCCAGTCCGCCGCACAGTTTCTCTCGCGCCGCATTGCCGTATGACCCTTCCCCTGTCCGCAGGAGCACCGCGCGGACAGGGGGATTTTCTTCTTTTGCGCACAAAAAACCGCGGTGAGACTTTTTTCTTCGTCTCGCCGCGGTTTTTCTTTTCTATTTTCCTGCTGCCCGTGTGCGCCGCAGACGCCTGAGCACCGGATACAGCTCGTCCCGGTCAACATTCCGCGTATGCACGACCCCGTAGCCGCAGCTTTCCAGCACCGTATCCACGAACTCGTCGCGCGCCTGCCGCGAGGGCGTATCATGCGTGAAGTCATCCAGCTCAATGATCAGCCTGGGCTCGCTTTTGGCGCTGCACACCACGAAATCCACATGCTTCGCGCTGACCTTGTTGAGGTAGAGCTGGTACTTTCTGTGATGCGGACGCGGCTCCGCCAGATCGAGCAGCCGCACCTTGACGAACAGGACAAGGCCGAGCTCGTCCGTCATGGCCTTCAGCGTCCTGTACGCCGCCCGCTCGTGCGCGGAAAACAGCGGACGCGCCTGATAGGCATGGCGCAGCTCGCGTACCGCGAGCCATGCGCTGAGTCTGCTCCAGGCAAGGCTGAGCAGGACAAGCAGCACAGCCGCCGCCGCGATACAGAGAACGATCGTCTTTTGCTCCATCTTTTCTCCGTATCAGAAGCCGAACGCTTCGTAATCCTCGCGAATGAAGCGGTGGTAGGTCGCACAGCCGTCCTCTTCGAGCTTGATGCAGTAGCGGTAGCCGTCCGGCTCGCCGTTTTTGAAGTAAACGAGGTAGTCGAACTCGTCGCTGCCCTCGATTTTCTCGCAGACGACCTCATCCGAGAAGCGATGGAACACCGCGAGAATATCGTCGAGGCTGACCTCAAGGCCGCTCACGACCGCGAGGAACGCCTTGAGAAAGCCGCTGTCCGGCACCTTTTCGTGGACGTACTCCGCGCCCTCCGCCGGAACATAGATGCAGAAGCGCTCATCATCGCGCACGACCTCGACCGCGCCGAGCGTCGGCTGCGCGAAAGCGGAAAAGCCGGCAAGCGCCTGCTCGACCGTGTCCGCGTCCTCTTTCGTTCCGAGCATATGCGCGAGAGAGGCCGCCGGATAATAGAACGTGATGGCGTGGCGGTCGTAGCCGATCTTGGTCTGTGCTTCCTGAATTACACCCACAAGGCTGCTGTGCAGGCGCGAATAGTCATAGTTCTGCATGGTTGCTCCTTCTCAGTTCCAGTAATCCGTCTTTTCCTTCAGCGCAATATTTTTCGCCTTGAATACCGGGTCCCTGCCCTCGCGGCGCTGCTTCATATAGTCCGACAGCGCGCGCATCGCCGTGCCGCCGAGACGGAGGATGACCGGCAGGTTGATGAGCGCCATAATGCCCATCAGGACGTCTGCGATGTCCCAGACCAGACCGAATTTCATCTGCGCGCCGATAAAGACAACGATGCAGGCGAACGCATGGAATACGTTCAGCTGTCGGTGGGAGATCGTGCGGCCCGCGATATAGTTCAGGCAGCCCTCGCAGTAGAACAGGTTGCCGAGCAGTGTCGTGAACGCAAACAGCAGCAGAGCGATGGTGATGAAATACGGCCCTGCCGCGCCGAAGGTCTGCTCGAGCGAGGTCTGTACGAAGGGAGCGCCCTTGAGCGACTCGCTCGGCTCAATGCCGGTGCACAGGCACATCATGGCAGTCGCGGTGCACACCAGGATGGTGTCGATGAATACGGACAGCATCTGCACAAGACCCTGCTTGACCGGGTGGGAGACGTCTGCTGCCGCCGCCGCGTTCGGCGCAGAGCCGACGCCTGCCTCATTCGAGTACAGACCGCGCTTGATGCCCTGCATGAGGGCGGACGAGCCGAAGCCTGCCGCGCCGCCGAAGATCGCCTTGAAGTCGAACGCGCCCACGAAAATGCGGCGCAGCACCTCGGGCAGCATGCCGGCGTTGAGCACCATGACGATGAGCGCCATGATGATGTACAGCACGCCCATGACCGGCACGAGCACGCCCGTGACCTTGACGATGCGGTTGCCGTTGCCGAAGATACAGATGCCTACGAGGAGTGCGAGCAGCGCGCCGCCGATGATCGGCAGGAGATGCGCGCCCGAGGCAGTGACGAGCGTATCATAGAAGTGATAGCTCGACATGCTATCGATGAGGTTGAAGGAGGCGAGCATGTTAAAGCCGACTGCATAGGTCGCGATCAGCGCGATCGCAAAAATAATGCCGAGACTCCGGCTTCCGAGAGCCGCCTGGATATAGTAGGACGGGCCGCCGTAGCTGCCGCCCTTGACGCTGCGCTTTTTATAGATCTGCGCGAGCGTGCTCTCGACAAAGGCGGTCGCGCCGCCGACCAGAGCGATGAGCCACATCCAGAACACCGAGCCGTAGCCGCCGATGGCAATCGCGTTCGCGACGCCGACGATATTTCCCGTGCCGACGCGGCTCGCCGTCGAGACCATCAGTGCTTCAAACGCACTGACCGCCTTGGTGTCGCCCGATTTTTCGCTGACCACGCGCACCGACTCCCCGAGCAGGCGGAGCTGAACTCCCTTGCTGCGGATGGTGAAGTAAAGGCCCGCCGCGAGCAGCAGGATGATGAGCACATAGCTGTACATCAGATCGTTGAGCGTGCCGACCAGACCGGCAAAGCCGTTGTAAAGAGTATCTAACATTGCGTTCTCCCTTTCCCTGCGATGGCAAACGCACCGCCGGTTTTCTTTTTCTGTCGCAGACGAAAAGAAAAAGGACGTTTTGCCGTCCTCACTTTACTTTTCATCTATATGGATATAATAAGTATACCATAAAACCAGTCTGTTTACCATACCCTTTTTGACAAATAGTGCGGTTTTCCCCTTCACAGCAGCTTGCTTTTCCGCAGCTTTACCGTTATACTGAAAGCAGAAACGCGAGGTAACAACAATTAAAGGGAGTTCCCATGGACATTCAGTACACAGTCGAATACATCAAGGAAAAATACAAACATTATCTGTATATCGAGCTTATGCCCGAGGAACGCAAAAACGCCGCCTTCTACGAAAACAAAATCTGAAATTGCAGGATCGAGGGGGGCGGTTCCCCTCCCCGGTTCCGGAAAGGAGATCACCATGACTGTTTCAGCAAAGGAAATTCTTGCGGAGGCCGAAGCACTCCGCGAGACGATTATCAGCGACAGACGCGCCCTCCATGCCGCCCCTGAGGCCGGCGCCGACCTACCGCGCACTCGGGAATACGTTGCCGGTCGGCTGCGTGAAATGGGATACGAGCCGAAGGAGCTCGCAGGAGGCATCACTGCGGAAATCACCGGTTCGGATACCGGGAACTGCGTTCTGCTGCGTGCGGATATGGATGCGCTGTGCGTCACCGAGCAGACCGACCTGCCCTTTCGCTCACAGAACGGCTGTATGCACGCCTGCGGCCACGATATGCACACTGCCATGCTGCTGGGTGCGGCGAAGCTGCTGCGCGGGCATCAGAGCAAGCTGAATGGTACCGTCAAGCTCGTATTTCAGCCCGATGAGGAGGGCTTTACCGGTGCGAAGGCAATGCTTGCAGCCGGTGTGCTGCGCGAGCCCGCGCCTCAGGCCGGTTTCGCTCTGCATGTCCATTCTGGCACGCCGTCCGGGCTCGTGCTGTGCGGTGAAGGCACGTTCATGGCAGGCTGTACCCTGTTCCGCGTTACGGTTCACGGCACCGGCTGCCATGGCGCTATGCCGGAAACCGGTATCGACCCAATCCACATCGCCGCGAACATCTATCTTGCACTCGAAGAGCTTGTCGCGCGCGAGGTTGCAGCGAAACAGCCTGCGGTCATCACAGTCGGCAGATTCACCGGCGGTGATGCGCCGAATATCATCCCGTCATCTGCGGTCCTTGAAGGCACGATCCGCACGTTTGACCGCGAGCTGAGCGCCTGCCTGCTCCGTCGCATCGGTGAGCTTGCGCAGGGCATTGCTGCGGCATATCGCGGAACAGCTGAAGTATGTGAGCTCGCTTCCGCGCCCCCACTCAAAAATGATGACGGTGCACTCGATTTGTCCACAGCCTGTGCAAAAGAGCTGTTCGGTGATGCGTCGGTCTATCGACTCCGCGACATCCGAAGATGATGCTTTGATGGAGCTGATAACCAGATTCGAACTGGTGACCTCATCCTTACCAAGGATGCACTCTACCTACTGAGCTATATCAGCAAAAGAAAAACGACGGCTTCGCAGTCGTCGTTTCTGGCGACCCGGATGGGACTTGAACCCACGGCCTCTAGCGTGACAGGCTAGCGCTCTAACCAACTGAGCTACCGGGCCGAATACGTTTTTTTTTTTAAGTTGGTGGGCCTTCGGGGACTTGAACCCGGGACCGACCGGTTATGAGCCGGTTGCTCTAACCAACTGAGCTAAAGGCCCATAAAAGGCTTGTGATACAAGTTTTGCCGCCACCGGATTTACTTTCAGCAGCGGCAATCCCTGTTTCTTCTGGCTCCTCAAGTTGGACTCGAACCAACGACCCTGCGGTTAACAGCCGCATGCTCTACCAACTGAGCTATTGAGGAATGTCAAGAGGACCAGTTATCGTGGTCCTCTGATGTAGGCGTTGAGTTATCTTCCCGGGCCGTCGCCAGCCAAGTATTGTCACCGTAAACGAGCTTAACTACTGTGTTCGGAATGGGAACAGGTGTACCCTCGTCACCATTAACACCTACTTACTTTCTTGTGAACAAGAAAGTAAGCAAAGAAAACTTTACCGAGCGCTTCCGCGCTATACCTTCTATATTCACAACTGAAAGTGTCAGATTTTCTCTTTACACCTTCAAAACTGAACAATCTTACTCGCAATCGCTATTCTTCATCGAGGTTACCTAATTTTTTAGGTCAAGCCCTCGGCCTATTAGTATCAGTCCGCTCCATACATTACTGCACTTCCACTCCTGACCTATCAACCTTGTAGTCTACAAGGGGCCTTACTCCCGAAGGATGGGAACACTTATCTCGAGGGGAGTTTCACGCTTAGATGCCTTCAGCGTTTATCTCGTCCGTACTTAGCTACCCAGCTATGCCCTTGGCAGAACAACTGGTGCACCAGCGGTACGTCCATCCCGGTCCTCTCGTACTAAGGACAGCTCCTCTCAATATTCCTGCGCCCGCAACAGATAGGGACCGAACTGTCTCACGACGTTCTGAACCCAGCTCGCGTACCGCTTTAATTGGCGAACAGCCAAACCCTTGGGACCTAATTTAGCCCCAGGATGCGATGAGCCGACATCGAGGTGCCAAACCTCCCCGTCGATGTGGACTCTTGGGGGAGATCAGCCTGTTATCCCCAGGGTAGCTTTTATCCGTTGAGCGACGGCATTTCCATTCACATACCGCCGGATCACTAACTCCAACTTTCGTTACTGCTCGAACCGTCATTCTCGCAGTTAGGCTCGTTTATGCGTTTACACTCAGTGCACGATTTCCGTCCGTGCTGAACGAACCTTTGAGCGCCTCCGTTACTCTTTAGGAGGCGACCGCCCCAGTCAAACTGCCCACCTGACAATGTCCCCCGACCAGATTCATGGCCGCAGGTTAGAATTCCAATATCCCAAGAGTGGTATCCCAAGGTTGCCTCCATGAATGCTGGCGCACTTGCTTCCCAGGCTCCCACCTATCCTGTACATGGAATACCGAAGTCCAATATCAAGCTACAGTGAAGCTCCATGGGGTCTTTCCGTCTAGTTGCGGGAAACCGGCATCTTCACCGGTACTACAATTTCGCCGGGCGGGCTGTTGAGACAGTGCCCAAATCGTTACGCCATTCGTGCGGGTCAGAACTTACCTGACAAGGAATTTCGCTACCTTAGGACCGTTATAGTTACGGCCGCAGTTTACTGGGGCTTAAGTTCGCACCTTCGCTTG